>CESM01069250.1_pt1 | contig 40979 bp, 44 predicted proteins | sample 361421 | NCBI WGS metagenome assembly CESM01 (sample SAMEA2622219, study PRJEB7988) | marine metagenome | isolation source: saline water (ENVO:00002010), including | reverse complement strand
CACAGATGGTGACTTTGCACAACTTATTGCACCCAATGTGCGTCAATACAATGGTGTAAGTAATACAATTATTACACATGAAGGTTACTTTGATGACAAGAAACGTCAGCCTGTAATAGACAAAAAGACAGGTGAAGCAAAGGCTGCGCCTGATCCTGCTTTTATGCTATTTGAAAAGTGTATGCGTGGTGATACAAGTGATAACGTATTTTCTGCATACCCAGGTGTTCGCAAGAAAGGCACAAAAAACAAAGTTGGTCTTATTGAAGCGTTTGAAGATAAGGCAACTAAAGGCTACAACTGGAATAACATGATGTTACAACGTTGGGTAGATCATAATGGTGAAGAGCATCGTGTGTTAGATGACTATAATCGTAATGTTACGTTATGTGATTTGACTGCACAGCCCGAGCACATTAGAGAAGAAATAAATAACACTATCCAATCAGTAGAAAGCAAAAACATTTCACAAGTTGGCATGAGACTTATGAAATTTTGTGCAAAGTGGGATCTGCAACGTATTGCAGACAATGCGGCACAATATGCAGAGCCATTACAAGCGAGGTATAATATATGACAGTAACAGCAAAACCTGTCCTAAAAAATAAATTTTGGATTGTAGAACACGAAGGTGTTCGTGTAGGCACATTAAGCAAGAATGATGAAGGCTTTATTATGTCTAGCAAAAGTAGTGTTGAAATATTTAGATCCGAATCTGCTCTTAAAAAGAAATTTGGCAAGGATTTTTTAGTTGCTAAGATAAAAGATACAAATGTAAAGTCTAATACAAAAGAAGTTCACGGTTATCCGACAAGAACTAATCCATACAATAGTATGTTTGATATACAACGTAAATTACCTTTATTCACCAAAAGTGTTAAATCTAAAAGTGTATATTGTGCAGGATATTATTTGGTGAAGTTTAACATAAATTGGTTAAAGAGTTTTTGTCCAAAGCTAATTACTATTGAGCGTAATGATTATATGGGTCCATATAAAACAGAGTTAGAAATGAAAGCCGCACTAAGTAATGTCAATCGAACCACTTAATACATCTTCTATACAGCAATTTTTGCAACAAGTGCAAAGTGCTGAAGCTAGTAGATCTAGAGAAGTTAGAATGGACATAAATTCTGCAAAAGCATTAGCAAGCACATTAGGACTTGTAATGAGTAGAATGCATGGTGATTTAGAAAAATATGTTGCTGAGCAACTAAAACAATTACAAAACGATCAAGTTATTGAAATCTCCATGGATAGTGGGGAATGGAAATAAACTACCAGTTAACTCAAAAGAGATAAATATATACGCATATAATAGGAGTTAATATGAGTAGGCCTAAACCAAATATTTTATTAGAATATACAAATGGCACCACCTACAAGTGTGAACAAGTTTTAGACGCAGAAGCTATCTGGGCTGTATTTTTTAAAAATAAACCATTTAACTTAAAAAGTTCAAATGCGCTCACTAGTTATCCTGGTCCAAAGTATAAAAAAACAAGTTTTAGCAATCCAGGACATGCATTTAATCTAGCAAAAAAGCTCAATCAAATGTTTAAAACAGAAGATTTCACAGTAGTCAAGCTCACTGAAGGTGAAACGTTGACAAACAACAATGGTTAACAAAGTCACATACACCAAATTATTTCTAAAAGAACAAGGAAAAAGTTTCAACGATATAAGCGTTAAGGAATTTCTTCCTATTTGGTGGTATAATACTAGAGATAAAGAAGAAGGTGGTTTACGTCTTACTGAAGATGGATTTGATATCATTAATCAAATAGGTTTGCAAACATATGATATACCTTATCCAAGAGACATGCCTATTACAACTCAAATACTTATATTTTTAGACAAATTTATAGATTGTCCATACTATCTTACTAACAGAAGTATTACGGTTACAAATGAGAAAAAAGCTGTAGAGTTAGGCTTGTTTAGTGGAGACCTTAGAAAGTATGGATTAACAAAAGCATTAAATCGTGCAAAAAAAGGTTGACCTTTGTGTTTTATGTGTTATATTAAAGTATAGGCACTGATAAACATAGAAGGAATATAACATGGAAGTAGTTACAAGAACTGTAACGCCGAACAAGGCAAAAAATGCTATCCAAGTAGCAATGAAAAAGAAACGTCCAATTTTCTTGTGGGGGCCACCAGGCATTGGTAAATCGGAAGTTGTTGAGCAAATTACAAATAGTTTGCCTAACAGTCATCTAATCGATATTAGATTGAGTCTTTGGGAACCAACAGACATCAAAGGTATTCCATACTTTGACTCTAACATAGGCAAAATGGTATGGGGTGCACCTAGTGAACTACCAGATGAAGAGTTTGCTAAAGCATATGATAATATTGTTGTTTTCTTTGACGAGATGAACTCATCTGCTCCGGCTGTGCAAGCGGCTGCATATCAGTTGATTCTAAATCGTAGAGTAGGACAATATAAATTGCCGGACAATGTAATAATTGTTGCGGCTGGTAACCGTGAAGCTGACAAAGGTGTTACTTACCGTATGCCAGCACCACTTGCTAATCGTTTTATCCATTTGGAAATGGCTGTCAATTTTGACGATTGGTTTCAGTGGGCGGTTGACAACAGAGTTCATAAAGACGTAGTAGGCTATATTAGCTTTGCTAAAAAAGATCTTTATGACTTTGATCCAAGATCTCCAAGTCGTTCGTTTGCAACTCCACGTTCATGGACTTTTGTAAGTGAATTGCTTGAAGAAGACACTGACGAAAACACTACAACTGATTTAGTTGCAGGTGCAGTTGGTGAAGGACTTGCTGTAAAATTTATGGCGCATCGTAAGATAGCTTCAGACATGCCAAACCCAACAGATATTTTGGCGGGTAAGGTAAAAGAGATGAATACCAAAGAAATCAGTGCCATGTATTCCTTAACGGTATCTCTCTGTTATGAGCTTAAAGAAGCAAGTGATGCAAATGATAAAAAGTTTGACTCTAAAGTAAATAACTTTTTACGTTTTGCAATGGATAACTTTGATACTGAATTAGTTGTAATGGGTATCAAACTTGCTCTTACACAATACTCTCTTCCAATAGATCCGGATGCAGTAGAGTGTTTCGATGAATTCCATGATCGTTATGGCAAATACATCAAAGCCGCACAATCGGCTTAAGATGGTTACTTATGGGCGGCATATTTGTCGCCCATTTTTTCTTTTTATGGTTGACAATGTATGTAAATAATGCTATAAAAGTATTAGGCACTGATAAAAGAGGAATAATATGTTAGATTTTTTACCACAGTATGTAGCAATGCAGATGTCGGCAAAACAACAACAGACAAAACTTAAAAATTGGCAACCAAATCCTGACATTACGCCAGAAGAATTAGATGAAATGCGTGAAGATGTATTGGATCGTATTATTGTTGCAAGAGTAGGCTTGTTACTAAGACATCCATTTTTTGGTAATATGGCTACACGATTAAAAATACAATCAGCAGATGAATGGTGTATGACAGCCGCTACAGATGGTAGAAATTTGTGGTTCAATACACAGTTTTTCAATGCAATGAGTAACAAAGAAATAGAATTTGTTATTGCACACGAAATACTACACTGTGTATTTGATCATTTGGGTCGTAGAGAAGATAGGCATCCTATGCTTTACAACATATCTGCAGACTATATTGTTAATAATTTACTTGTTGATCAACGAATTGGTGAAAAGCCAAGTATTGTTGATTGTTTTCAGGACTTCAAATACAGAGGCTGGACATCAGAAGAAGTATATGATACACTATACAAAGATGCAAAACAAAGAGGGCAAGAGTTACAAGAATTACTAGATGAATTAGATAAAGATGGCGAAATGCTCGACGAACATCTTGATATGGACGGTGATGGTGAAGACGGTGACGAAAAAGAAGGCAAAGGTCGTCCGAAATACACCAAAGCAGAACTAGATCAAATACGTGACGAGATTAAAGAAGCAATGATTCAGTCTGCTAATAGTGCTGGAGCAGGAAACGTGCCAGGCGAAATACAGCGCATGATCAAAGAAATGACTGAGCCTAAAATGAACTGGCGTGAAATATTAAGACAGCAAATCCAAAGCACAATTAAAGCTGATTATAGTTTTACACGACCTTCACGAAAAGGCTGGCAAACAGGTGCAATTCTTCCAGGAACACTTTTTGCTGATACTATAGATATTTGTGTGAGTGTAGACATGAGTGGTTCTATTACTGATAAACAAGCTGGTATATTTTTGAGTGAAGTAAAAGGTATTATGGATGAGTTCAAAGATTACAAAGTAAAAATATGGTGCTTTGACACTAAAGTTTACAATGAACAAGACTATAGTGCAGATGATGGAGAAGACATTGCAGAATACGAAGTCATAGGTGGCGGTGGAACAGACTTTATGGCTAATTGGTCATATATGAAAGACCACAATATACAACCTAAGAAGTTTCTTATGTTTACAGATGGGTATGCTTGGGATAGCTGGGGTGATCCAGATTACTGTGATACAATTTTTGTAATACATGGCAATAAAGAAAAAAATATAAACGGTCCATTTGGTCTAACTTGCCATTTTGAGGAGGCAGCTTGAGGCTAAAAGAACCTAATCCATTAGATGTTTTAATGAAGCGTAGGGTAAGTTTTTGTCCTACGCACTTTACATCTACAAGCCTTAAAAAAAGATATAACATGGAGACAGCTATATGCGATTGGATTCATGATAATCTAAAAGGCAGATATTTTTTTGGACAAAATGTTCATTTAAATAAAATCGACAACTCAATTGGTGCAGTGTATACTGTAGGATTTGAGAGTGGTAAAGAGTTAAGTTATTTTATGCTTGCTTGTCCACATTTGAAATATAACTAACAAATATACCATATATATAATAGTCAAGGAGTAAAATAATATGGCTGAAGAACAAAAACAAGCTGAAGAGCTTACAATTACTGATCTTGCACTTGCCCGTGCTGTAATCGAAACAGCAACTGATAGAGGCACATTTAAAGCAAATGAGCTTGCACAGGTTGGTGCTTTGTATAATAAATTAGACTCGTTTTTGAAACAAGTCGAAGAACAGGCAAAAGCGGCAAAAGAAGGTCAAGAGGCAGCACAAGCGGCTGCAACAACACCTCCACCGACGGCGCCAGCAACTGAAAAGGAGGCGGACAATGCCTAGTTATAAACATGTTGGTCGTGTAAAAAATAACAGACGTAAAGTTGTAGTAGCATATAGAGTTATACCTGGTGAACCAGATAACTGTCTTGTTGTGCAGACTGAGAACCTTAGTGCTGATGAACACGATACATTAATTAAATTAGTTGAATCCGATGCAGGACAAACTGCTGACGAGTTTGCAGAAGCAATGGCAAGATCATACTTGCCTGATGGTAGAATTATGCTGGCTGCATTTCATGCAACTGGTAAACTTAATAAACTACAAACTAATCAAGTTGAAATGACACCAAATGGTGCAACTGTTATAGGTCTTGATGAGCTTAACAAAATGATTGCTGAACAAAAAGGAATCACTGTTGCAGATCTTGCTGTAAAAGGTCCAGATGGAACTGTTCAACCAACTGATGGATCTGCTGATCAACCTGTTGATCCTGTGGCTACGTATACACAGACAGAAGCAGCACCTTCAGCTGAAGGCATTATCACTGATGAGCAACTAGCCGCACAGTATAGATCACAAGCAGATGCTTTATTCAAAGAAGCAAAAGCTCTAAGAGAACAAGCCGAAGAACTTGTTCCTACAAAGAAAAAGACAAGTAAAAAGATAACAGAAAGTGCAACAGGATAACATTCATTCCGACAAGTATTGGGAGGATATTTTTGATACCATTGATATGGACTTCCTCCCACTAGATTATATACATTTAATAATAGTAAAATTTACAGATGGTAAAATATGGGAGATAGATGTTAATCAATCTGCTAAAGAAACAAGAGATGTTGATGACGTTTTAGATGAATTTTTTCAAGAATATGAAGATAAAATTGAATCAGTTGACTTCCGTATACACACTGAAAAACTTAAAAGAGACGTAACTAAAAGAACTAAAAAGTTCATGAAATTAAATAGATGATACAAGACCTTGATATTTTTCTCGACTATGAAAAACTTGTTGAATCTTTTTATGACCTTGGCATTGACGAATTACTGCAACAAGAACCATTTCAAATAGCAGTGCAATGTCGCAAACAAACTGATAAGGCTTCCCAATTACATGAAAGTTGTGGAAGCCTTATTTTTGACTGGAAAGAATATGAAAAAAATCCAGTAGGTCGTATACCATTGCGTAAAGATAAATTAAAAGAACAAGACTTTTCACAAATTTGTGATATATTTAAAAACACTTATATAGAAACACTTATAAACAGCATAAATGAAATTCATCCAATAGTAAGAGGACGTTTTATGCTTATGAAACATAAAACTTGCCTTACAATGCATGTAGATAAAACAAAACGTATACATATACCAATATACACCAACAAAGACTGTATGATGATTATAAATGAACAAATATGCAAACTGCCATTTGGCAAAACATATCTAGTTGATACTACAATACCACATACTGCCCTAAATGCTAGTAAAGACCCAAGAGTTCACCTAGTATTTTGTCTCACCTAAATAATTGTTTCTCCACAAAAGTGATAAATATATACAACACTACCGTAGGAGAAATATATAATGGCATTGCGATTAAGACGTGGAACACAAGCCGAGAGAGATGATGTAGGCTTCATTCCTGAATCAGGTGAACCAGTTTGGACAATTGACACAAAAAAACTTTATATAGGAGATGGCACTACACCAGGTGGTAACTTAATCCAATCAAGCGGTGGCGGAGGTTCAATAACAGGAATCACTGATAATACCACAGGATCTGTAATTACACTTGATGATACAACAGCAACTTTTGGTATAGATATTGATATGGACGCAGCAGCCGATATAACGCTATCATCAACATCTCAATTAAATGGTAGTGGACAAATAAGTCTTACAGGAAATATTACAGGAAATGATTTTAGTGGTAATGCTGCTACATTTGCATCCGTAACAGTCACAGGTAGTATAGATGGTGATATGAATGGTAGTATCTTTGGAGATGATAGCACCTTAATCGTTGATGCAGTGAATAATGTAGTGTCTACTGCAAATATAAATGGTGTAGGTAATTTGCTTACTGTAAATACACAACAAGCGTATTTAGAAAATCCTGGTGATTATACTAATTTACGTTTTATGAGAAGGCAAAGCGGAGATATTGCTCCACCATCACCAGTAGTTGCATACGGAACAATTAGATTTGAAAGAGATGACGATGCAGGAGAAGCAACAGCAGTATATAATCAAGGTGGTAGTGATGGTTATAAAACATATGTTATTCCGGCAGGAGCAGGTTTTCTAGCAGCTAATGCACTTCATTGGAGTATGGATGGTAAACTAGGTGTTGGTAAACTAAATGCTACAGAAAAATTAGATGTAGATGGTAACGCTGTAATATCAGGTAGTTTAACAGCAGGCGCAATGTTGTTAAGTGGTAGCAATATAGATACAAGCGATAGCAGTGGAATCACAGTAACACCGGGTGTTACAATGAGCAGTGATTTAACAGTAGAAAATAATTTAGTTGTAAGCAATACACTTGTTTGTGATACGTTAGAAGTTACAAACTTTACAACAGCAGGTGCAGGAACTCCTGAACTTACAAGTGATACAGCAATCTTACTAACAGCAGGAACAAGAGTAGAAGTTACTCAATCACCTTTCAAATTAGCAAGTTTTACAAACACAACTAGAGATGCGTTAAGTGCAGAAAATGGCGATATGATTTATAATACAACAAACAATCGTCCAGAAATGTATGTTAACGGGGCTTGGAAAATTGTAGACACAAGTCCGATTGTATAAGGATTTATTATGTCTGAGAAGTATTACCAATTAGGCACTCACAGTGCAGCAGATTTTAGCACAATACATAATGATTTATGTGAATCTTCAAATAGCATAGCAAATATACCAGATAGAAAATGCGTATGTGCTGACCATAAAGAACATTCACCAACACGAGGAACATTTTTACTAACAGACGAAGAAGCAGCAGCTTTACAAAATGATAGTAGAATTAAATTTTTAAATATAGATTACACATCATATCCAGAAACATATAAACCACCCCCAGAAGAATTATATGCTACACCATTGCCACAATCTTTTGATCGTTGGAATGGTAACACTGTAAAAGTATATAGAGAATTTGAAAATAGCAATTTATTACCAGGCGTTCCGGGTTCAGAAGATTATAATAGAACCAGTTGGAGTTTGCTGCGACATGCAACAAAACTTGACAAATGGGTAGATGAAAGCAGAGCAGATAATTATGTGTATCAATCACAAGTTAGCCAATACGGAGACGGTGTTGACGTCGATGTAATTGTAGCAGATGACGGTGGCGGATGGATAGGACACCCTGAATTCCAAAATAATTGTTCAGGCGGTGCTGCACCAGCAAGATATGTTGGCGGCAATAAATTACCAGGCAACGGAACATGCGATGTTTTAGATTTAGTATTAGATGCACCTTATTATTTAGATCCGTGGTATTTTGATGCTGATCCGGGTAACAGATTAGAATCACGTTGGGACGGAACAACTGTTCCAGTTGAAAGTTTTGCACGTAATTGGTGGACTGATTTAGATTATAGAAGTGCTACGTTCAAAGGCAAATTTCCTAATGCAGGAGTTATATCATCTATTACTAGTTCTTATACTCGTAGCTACTGCAACGGTAGTAATACTGCACAAAGCAGCGTAGGCACACACTGCACACCCTGTATGGCTCTAACATACGGTAGAACACAAGGATGGGCATACAATGCCAATAAATGGGTGCTAAATTTATATGGTTTTAACGGTTCAGATATTGAGCCAGGTTTTGATATACAAAAAATATTCCATAATACAAAACCAATTAATCCAAAATATGATACAAAAGATCCAACAGTAAGTTCTAACAGTTGGGGATATAGAGCAAATAAAGGTAATGCAGGAGATTATTATCACTTCCGAGATGATTCTCCTGTTCAATACAACGGTAGTAGCGATGAGCCTGAATTTATTGAAAATATGGGAACACAAGGTGATGCAGGACGTTGGAAAAGCGAAATGAAACTAAATTCACTTACCACTGCACTTGATGAATTAATAGATTCAGGTGTGATATGTGTAATGGCAGCAGGCAATAGTAATCAAAAACAAGTTAACTGGGATCACGCTGACTTTAATAACTACATTAGTGATGTTGCAGTAAGAACATTAGAAGATTCGAGCTATAGCGAATTTAGCATACCAGTTACAGGCACAACCAACAGACGTGGATTTCCACAACAAGGTGGCAAGACAGAAAAGAATCAAACTACTATTGCTATAACAGCAACGGCTCCGGGCGGAAGTTCCTATTATAAAGTCGTAGGCACAGATAGAACAGGTGCTATTGATTACAATAACGGTCCTATAACTATCCGAAAAGGAGATACACTAAATTTAACTAACGATGCAAGTTCTAGCCATCCTATTTTCTTTAAAACAACAAACACTGTAGGAGCAGGCGATCAAGTTACAGGAGCAACTGGACAAGGAGCATCAGGAGGCGGTGTTATCAGTTGGACGCCTGACACAGCAGGAACATTTTACTACAAATGTTTAAATCACTCAAGCATGGGCGGGCAAATAATAGTATCTGCGGCAGAAACTGAATATAAAACTATAAACATCGGTGCATTAGATGATGAATATGCGACAGGTAATCTCGAACGTAAAGTTGGATACAGTGATAGAGGTAACGCTATTACAGCTTATTTTGCAGCAGATGGCACATTAGCAGCAAATAGAGCATATACAAGTGAAGGAAGATATCCTGATACATATCCTGGTTTCACAGCTAACAGTGGCAGCGGTTCTGGCGTTCCAGAAGACTGTGCATTTGGTGGAACAAGTGCTGCATGTCCTGTAGCAGCAGGATTCATTGCTACTTTAATAGGTTTTAATCGTGAATGGACATATGCAGAAGTGCAAAGCTATTTTGCTGGACTAGATAATCAAGATCCAAGTGACTTTTATACAGGAACTGAATCAACAAGTGCAACAGATTCTAACTGGAGTGACTATCCAAGTTTAGAAGGCGGTGATGCTAAAGTAGGTTACCAAAAAGAAGATGCATTTACACAATCATCATTTCCTGTGCGTAAAATGCAAATCGGTAATGGACTTACCTTAAATGGTATACAGCTTACACGAGGTCAAAGGTTCGATAGAGGATAGATATACACTCTACCTTTGTCGTTATACTGAACAGCGCCTACATAAAAATTATCAACACTCATATGAACACTGTAACCAAACCAATGTTTTTTTGACAAGTTAGGATTTTTATATTCTTGTAATTCTTCTGTGTGTAAATCATATATAAACACACTACCGTTCTCATTTTCATTAGCCCTATAGCAACCTATAATAATTTTATTTTTATAACCTGATATACTGCCACCAAAATAACCATTTGGTGTTTTGCCTCTTAATGTTTTTATAAGAGTGTTATTTTTGTATATGTAGACTGCGCCAACATTATCTGTAGAATAAGCTCCTATTACAAGATATTCTTTGTAAGTATAAATTGTATTGCCAAAATCTTTAGCACCTTTTGGAGACAACACATCAACATTTACACAATCTTCATATACATAAACTTTATTATTTTTGTGTGCAGATACATATAAATTATCTTTATCTAGATGCACAAATCTTCCAAAATTTGCATTTTCCGTGCAATTTGCAAATGCGTTTGCGTATTGTTTTTTATCTAAATCATACAAGTATGCTTGTCCGTCTTCACCGCCTACTAAATTTTTTGCATATGCTCCTATAGCTAATTTACTACCGCTTAACGAAATATTATATCCAAAATAGTCTTTAACTTCTTTATCGTAACCTACTACTAAATGATCAAAAACATATTTGTTATTTTGTCTGGTGTAAACATATACACTACCCCCGTTATGAGCCCGTGTGCCTTCTCTATAAGCGCCTATGCATAGGTATTGTTCATTTATTTCTATAGCAACACCAAAACGTTCTCCATGCTGTCTACCGTGTATAGTTTGTGTTAATACGCCATTTTGATATATTTCAACAAAGCCTGGACCTACTGGTTCAAACGGGCTGCCACACCTTGATCCTATTATAAGTAAATCTTCGTGTGTTCTAATACAACAACCAAAAAAAGAAGTTGGACTAGAGCAGGGATCTATAAGATTCATAATGTTCTTCTGTGAAGTTTACAAAAAATGTTAAACGATAATCGTCATTGTTTTTTACGTTATGCGGAACTTGCACATTTGTTAAAACTGGCTTTGCATAATCATAGCTGTCAATTATAGTTTCATGATCATCGTCATAAAATAATATTTCAGCAGTTCCTAATAGTTTACATCCTATTCTATAAGTAAGATAACTTATATCTTTATGTATAACCATTTCATATTTAGGTGGCATATAAACATATTGATAACCTCTGCATTCATAAGGAAATTGATCATAAAAAAATTCTTTTCCTTCTTTGTAAGTGAAATACATTTCATAATAGTCTCTAGTGCCTAATATTTCACCATTTGTGTTTTTAATTTTATACTGACTTAGTTTTTCAGCTTTATGATCTTCAAACACATTTAGTAAATGATTTGTATCTATTTTCAAGTCTAATTCTTTATATATCATTTTGCATCCAAATTATTAATTACCCAATCAATGCTTTCTTTACACAATAAAGCATTAACTATAAGCCACATACTATCACGTCTTTTACTAGCGTTGAATAGACTGTGTTGTTTTGTAGTATTGATAAAATACATTTTATAATGTTCAAAATATAATGTAGTGTCTTCTAACATAAATCTACAATATGGTGGATTACAATTACTGATTGGAATAATCAATCTAAAAGTATTTTGTATTCCTTTACTATGATCTCTATGTGGTGGAAAGTATCCTCCAGGTTGTAACTTAATAAAATGTGTTCTTACACACCAATGTTTAATCTCTTTTAAAAGATTTTTTACTGCCACACTTTCGTCATATACTTCTGTGGTTTTGTTAAAACTTGTTTCTCCCCAATTGGTTCCGTGTTCAGCATTATATTGATTTATACTGTCTAATGCAGGTCCAGGTCCAGTTTGTCCTCGTTCATTTATTATACATAATCCTTCTCTTGGTATATTATCTCTAGGATTATACTTGCTAAATTTATTATCAAATGTTTTTAGATCTTTTTTTACAGTATGTTCGATTTCAACATCTAAAGGAATAAAATCTCCAAATTGTAATATGTCCCAAATATTATATTCCGAACTGCTCATCTATATACTCTTTAAATTCTTTATTGATGCCTCGCCATAAGTCCAACATATCTATTTGACACCAGTTATCTACCAAACGAGGACGTTCTATACCAATAGGATCAAACTTACAGGTCCAAAAATCCATTACAAACGGCTTTACTTCTCCACCTTCTGGTTCGAATCCAAAATAATTACCTTTATGTGTAGCTGTCATACTGTAACATCCCATAAGTGCAGCATGATTGCCTTTGTTAAAAATTACTTTGTTAATACCTTTACTTCCATCACGATCTGGAATAAATTCTAAAAATCTACTTTGATGATACTCTTCAAATTCTTTAAGCCCACGTAGATGTCCAATAGCTTCTGGTCCTACCCAATGCATATTATCTACATCCCACCAATCCTTCATGCCCATTGAATCCAAACTTTTACCGTCGTATTGGCGCAACCCTTTTATCATTCCCCACAAGGTATCCCAACAATCATTATCTGAATATTCTACAGTAGGTAAATGAACAGTTTTTTCTCTGTTAGCATCTACACAACTAGGAGCTTGCCACCAACTACTTGCTTGAAACGGGATTTTAAAACCAATATCTCTCAAAAAATATGTTAAATCAATATTAATGTAATGTCCATGACAATTATCATGTTCACCTATTTGAAATACATATTCTTTATTATTTGCTTTTACACCTTGCCACTTTTTAGTAAATTTGCCTACTATATAATAACATTTTGCTTTTGAAAATCTTCCATTAATTAGTGCATTACTTTTTATATCAATAATATCTATTGTTTTTAAGTCACTAAATGATTTCCAAAACTTATCATAACTTATATTGTTGAAAGGGTAACTGTAATATGTCATATTGTTTCTACTTTCATTTGTATGCAATCTATAGTTGCAAGTTGACGTTCTAAATCACTATATCCAAATTGTTGTGCTACTTTATATATGCACTTAACTTGTTTTGTAAATTGTATCTGAGTAGGCGGTAATTTATTAGACAAATAATAATCTAAAACATTATGATTAGCAATATCTCTATCGTATGAGCCTTGTTCAAAACCACCAGCAGGCCTACAATTAAAATCCATATTAAATAAAATATCACTATCCTTTGGTTTTACAAACTGCCAAAAAATTAGTTTGTTGCTTAATGTTATTTTTGTTTTCAATTTTGCAATATAATTATTAATTAGTTCATTGTGTTTTACAAATGGACTTACACTGTATGTTGGACAGTTATTATCATAATTAACTTGGTGATAACAATAAGGATGCCAAATATTATTTGTATCAATATAAGCATGAACTGCAACAGTATAATCAATATCTACATAATTTTGTATAAAAGTGTTTTTTGTGTCTTTTATGTTATCCTCTGTAATATAAAATCCTGTGCCTCCACTATATCCAGCATCTTTTTTTACAATAACTTTTTTTCCATCACTAGGTAGCACAGGAATATCTAAATCACTGCATATATTGTTTTGTTTACTTTTATAAATTATAAATTCTTTAGAAATCTTATCTAAACTATTACGAAACAACCATCGATTTAAGTTATCTTCTAAATTGATCCAATTTTTTTGATCTCTAAAATTTATTACTAATGATGGTTTGATGTTTTTATCTTCAAAATATGTTAAATATGATCCAGCAGAAAAAAAGTTTTCCTGTTTAAAATATATTACGTCAGACATTCTTTCACTAACAAGACCTTTTGTTTCTTCCATGTCAAAAATCAAATAGTCGTTGTTTGTGTTATCTAAGTAATTTATTATAGATTCATATTTTTTTCTGCCACCTAATATTATTTTTGTCATAGTCTCACTTTTGGTATTTTACTATCAGCACTTGAAACACAACTTTCTGTTATACAAGGAGCAGGTCTATCAAAGAGTTGAAATCCTGTTTCGATGTTGCCAAGAGGAATATCATGACAACTGTAACTACGTTTAACACTGCCATCAGGCTCACGAATAATAATGCCTTGATAGCCGGCATTACAATTCCAGCCCTTAAATTTATTAAAGTTGAACGCATTGAATCTCTCCGCTTGGTCCATATACCATTTTTCGCCTTTTGAATCTTGTAGTTCTACTTGCATGTGCCATGGCACACTTTTATCATTATTACTACCAAATGGATTCGGTGGTATAACAAAATTTGGCTTTGGTCTTTCTGCCCATATTCTTTTGCTTTCTGTGTATCCTGCTTGAGGCATTCCGTTCCAAAGTCTTTTTAAATTTTCTTCACTATAACCGTCAACAACTCTTGAAGCTGTAGGATCGCTTTGTGGTTTCAATGTAACATTGATACCTTGTTCATGGAAGAATAATGCATTATCCCAATCTTTTTCAAACCATGCTGGCACCATTACCATGTTAATTGTTACTTGAACATCATATTGTTGACACAATATTAATTTGTCAGCAAAGTCTTGCATTTTTTCTTTGCTGTTGAGATGCTCTGTATGTAAACTTGCAGTTATGCTTGCTCTATGGAACGGCTTTACACATTCTACATATTGTTCAAACCATTTCATAGGCCTTGAACAATTTGAAGTCATATGAACAGAAGTATAATTAGTATTGGTAACATCATCGGCAAGGTGAGCCAGTATATCCAAGTATCCTGGGTGAAAAGTCGGCTCGCCCCCACTAAGGCTAAAATGAAAAGAATTAAAACTATTTTCACGGGCTTGCCTTTTTATCTCATCGATTGTAAGAAGACAGAGCTCTGTTGGCCTGTGATCTTTACGATCTGATCTGGCGTATGGCCAACAATAACTACAACGATAGTTGCAAAAGCGGCCAAGAAGCCAACTAACAGTAAAAAGGTCTCTGTAAAGAAGAGTTCTTTGGCCCACCGAAACAATGTCGTCAAACGGTATCTTGGTAAAATCATAATTACTCCATTTCAAGTCTTCCATTATTTTATAGTAACATCCTTTTCATTTTTTGTCAACGTCACAGATGTAAAGCACTAGATAAGTTTTTACATTTCTTTACACATAATTCAAACTCTTGCATTTGACTATCAATTTTTGAAAACCATTTACCTTTAATTATATCTTGTAAATTATTGAAATGAATATTATGTTCTTTAGGTGATATGTCGCTAGATTTCCATAATTTTATTAGTTCTCTAGGATTGCCCATCCAACAACAAGGTGTTACGTAACCTTTTGCACTAACATATATACTGCCTTTGGTTTTATGAAATCCACTTATATTGCTGTTTAATTTAGCAGGGCATCTTACACATTCTAATTCGGTGTCTTTTATATCCTTGCCATCTATAGTGATTGGATCAGGCTCATACCATTTTGGAACTTCAACATCTTCTTCTATTTTTACATCAGTTTCTTCAGTGGCTTCTAATACATCTGCCCTATCGGATTGTATTATATGAAATTTTACAAATCCTTCTTGCTGAGATATTTTTTTTGCTTTTTTTAGTTGATGTTTATTATGATTAAACACTATAAATTGCCAATACGCTTCGCCACCTGCATTGATATATGCTTGCCAGTTACGTTTTACAATTTCCCATTTTACATTTCTTCTGTAAATATGGTTTGTATCTTCTAAACCATCTAAACCAAATATTACACTAACGTTGCTTTCCTTACTTAGTTTTCCTAGTTCTTTCCAAAACTCAACATTACGTGTTCCTCCATTACTTGCTATGTCAATACGTTTTGTATATCTAAGTAAATATTTTGTAATTTCTAACATCTCAGGATTAATTGTAGGTTCATCTACATTTCCGCAAAAATGTATTTTTTCTAAACCTGTCCAATTATAATTGCCGAACATGTCTTTAATATTTTCTAATGTAATATGCGAATTATTTAAATCAGGATCCTTCCATTCAATAATTTGTTCATATCTATCACACTGAGGACATGCAGCATTACAATAATTTGTAAGCTCAAGTTGCACTCTACCTATTTGATCTATATTGAACCACTTCATATTGTAATTATTTCTATTTCCTTGTCACAACTATCATCAAGTTTTATTCTTAACGCATTATCGACTACCACATCCCATCTTTTATATAAACTATTAGGATGTCCTATTCCTAAAATTAGTCCACTGCCAAAATGTTCAAACTCTAGATTTAATTTTGTTGTTAATAATTTTTCATAAGTTTCTTCATGAATACATGCACAATAACCTGTTCTATATCCAAGCGTGGCAGCAGTATGTGCAGCTACACCGCTTGCTATTCCAATGCTTGTATAAAAATTTTTGCTTATATCATCATCGAACTCATGGACAGGCCACTTTTGTGGAGGAATAAAACTTAATGTCAATGGTGCTAACACTTGAGAATTCCTGTGATATTTTTTTTCAAAAGAAGGGTCATCTTCATTTATAGATAATTTATACAATTTTTTATTATATTTTTGGTTTGTGCTTACAATTATCCTATAATACATTCTATTTTGTTTTGTAGGCATTGTCTTTGCTGTATTAACAATAGTATCAATATCGTCTTGAGGTATGGGTTTGCTATAATCCCAATTTCTTTGACAACGTTCTGCTATCTTTGCTGCGTCTATTGGATTCATTTTTACTCACCTTTTGTAAAACTTAATTTTCTATACCAAGAATTATCTAAATTTAATTCTTTAGTTTCTTTTTGCAATACTGGTTCTAAATATTTTGTATGACTTTCAAATATTTCTGTTGCATCATCATCATACAGGGCCTTAGGCGCACACAATCCGCAACCACAATGAGTCTTAGGACATCGTATCACAGGCATTTTGCCGCTGCGTAATTTTTTTTGCAAATCTGCATTAATTTTATCAAACTCTGTAGCCTTTCCTAAAGGACCTACTTGTCCGTCTAGATTTACCATACATGTTTGATGTGTGTAAATTAAATCTAATTCGCTATTCACATATAAAAAATTCCAATTTACCATACAACTCCATCCTTTGTAATTAGTAGATGGAACTCTAAAACCTCTTCCCCAAGAATCTCCTGTCTTAATTTTTAAACACTTTCCGTTACAACAAGGGCGTCCTATTGTTGCTATGCTTGTGTTTTTTGTAGCCATATTCATTACATGGGTTTTTGGTTTTTCTTTCTTTTCCCATTGATTTTTAAAATATTGTAATTGCTTTTCACTATACACATGTGCATAACCTCTTCTAATATCTTCCTTGTCATTACTGTCGCCAATAGGCCGTGCTGTATAACGTATACCTAATTCTTTGAACCATTCTGCAAGTTCAATACAGTGATCAAAGTAATCTTTATGAAACATTAAATTAATTCTAAATTTATATTCTTGATCATACATTAATTTAATATTAGAAATAACTAAATCTTTTTCTTTTTGTGTTGCTTCTGGATGGTAACTTATACATGCATTGCTAACATTGTCTATAATTTCTTGACATTTTTTGTTAGAGTAACATCCATTAGTTGTAAGATTTGTAGTTACATGCGGATATTTTTGTTTGATATATTTTATAAATTTAAAAAAATCAGGATGTATTGTAGGCTCTCCTCCTGTGAAAGCCACATCCGTTGTCACAGGTTCCGTCCTGTATAAATTCAATAAATTTGCATAATCAACAACACCATCTATTGTTGCAGCTAATTTTTTAAAACTAATTATAGGTGAAAATTTATTATGGTGATGCGGACTACAATATGTGCAATCATAAGTGCAACGTCTACCAAGATCCCAAAATATAGAAAATTCTTCTTTACGTGTGTGGTTGATTGCGTTGAACATCTATAGATCCAAATCCTATTATTGACCTTTTATTTTCTGTGCTAACATCAGGAATGTTGTTGGCGCTTAAGAACCAACTACTACTGTGCCATCTTGCTGTATCAAATAGCATAAGTGTATTTATTTTCCATTCATAAACACTATGAATGTCTAAATCAACATATTCTTTTGCATATGCACAATCAATATGATTATATTTCAAAGATTCTTCGTTATGCTTCCATTCTGTTCTATACTCAAATATTTCGTCAGTGTCTTTGTAACGCATTTCACCTTTTCGATACATCATTTTCCTAGGTGTGTCACTTACTTTATCATAGTTTACAGTATATGGTTGTTTGCAGTTCCATTCTAAAGGAATAATACAACCAACAACTACATGACATTCAGTTTCATCGTCCCAAGGAACTGTATCATAATCTGTATGTAATCCAGCAGGTTCACCACTTTGAAAATAATCAAAATTCCAATCATTATAAACGCCGGTAAGTTCATTCATATAGTTTTGTAGGTAAGATTTATCATCTTTTGATACAGGATAAAATAAATTATGACCTTTTGTTCCTGTAATTTTAGCTTTAGATTGGCTAATAATATTATCAAACTGTTTTTTATGATATTCTAAATCTATATCTATTTTATGTGAACCAAAATTATACACGTTCTTCTCTTTCTATTTTATTCAATCCTTTATCTGTTCCGCGCTCGTCATATATGCCTTCAATTAACATTCTCAAAGGCGTGCGTATCCCAAATTGATCACCATCTTTCCAGGCTACATGTATACTGTTTGATTCACGCAAATCAAAATCTTTACATACTTTTTTATACAAATCACTATAGTTTGCCCACCAATAATCAACACCAAAATGTTTCATTGCTTCAACACCTAACCACATATCACTTACATTAGCATAGGCAAAGTCATTCATAATGCTAATTGGGCCGTTTATACGTTCTCTAGTGTAGCGTATGCCTATGCGCTGACTACCCATTCCTAGTGCTTTACTCAAACTTACACTTACACTTTCAATAGCAGGATGGTATACAGCAAGCTCAACATTTCTACATTGTCCAAACCAAGCTCCGTCAATATGCACAGGAACATGTAGATGATAACAGTGGTCTAACAACTTGCCAAAATCTTCTATAGCACCTGTTGTAATACAACTAGGATAACTTACAACAAAGACATCGCCTTTTGCTATTTGACTATAGTGCTCTATTTGTTTAACATTAAAATCCGTTAATCTTCTATGATATTTGTATTCGCCTTTAAATGTGCAAATATTTTTTCCATGAAGACTATGTAATTCATCCAACTGATGTGTGGTTCCTAATATTGCATCTTTGCGTTCAAACGTATCTAGCCCTATATAAGAAATAGCATTGTGCGCATTTATCCATTTGTCCATTTGCTCAATAAAATATGTTGTGTATTCATGTGGATCTAATGGATAATCTTTCATTTTTAATTTTTGTCTAAACTTTGTAAATTTGCTTAGATACATTGGACGTTGGCGTTTTGTGCCTAGCATGTCAAAAGTTAAATCTTCATAATTCATGTTAATCTATCAAACCCCCACCAACGCTCTAAACAGAAAAAACAGTGTCCACAATGAATTGGCATATCATTTTCGTCAAGTTCATATGGTGCCGATTCACAACTAAATGTATATGGATATAATTTTTCCATCATATCATAATGTTTATAGGCAGCAGCAGTCCCTTTCTTATCAGTCTTTCCGAACAACCTTCCAGGATTTTCACCGTATGGCAATTTGATATCTCTTCCTTGGTCTCTACTATGAATATGAGCTAGTGCATGTTGTAAATCTATACCTAATCTTTCTGCATTATTTTCAAAAAATTCAACCATATCTTCATGAGGAGGATTTATTGTAAGTCCAGTATATACTGGAATGTATTTTCCATATTTTTCCCAAACTTGTTCTAATAAATGATGCTGACCATTATTATAATTTTCTAAACTATGTTCAACTGTGTTTGTAATATGTTCATAAGGTTCAACTCCAGTAAGATCTTTAACTATTTTTATTATACGTTTTGCACCAGCAATATACTGATCTTTTAAATCTGTATCTAATGTAATTACAATAATTTTTGTATTTGTATCTTTTACTGCATCACATACTGCATAATAAATTATAGCACTATCAGCACCACCGCTTAATTTAACACAAACAAATTCATTATCTGTTCCTATACTTTTACTTAAATCCATTTTTCTACCACCGCATCTAATTTACAAGGACATGCTCTATAATCACATAATATAGGATCATCTGGCAATGTATAACCAGTAAGTATATTTCCTATACTACCTCCTACATTTTTTGTGCATCTCTTAATATTACCATCTGGCTCAACCATAAGTCTTCTTATACCCGCAGTGCAAGTATATCCATCAAACTTATGTAAACCTTTATCTAAAACTTTCATAAACTTCATAGGCTCTCCATCAAAATGTAAAGTTTGAGGTATTTTCCAATCTATACCAAACGGTTTCATTTTGTGCCATGCATTATTTTGTATCCATTCACGTTGTTCATCTGTATACTGAAAATAATCTGTTCCTCCAATATTAGTTCTTGTGAACTTAGGCGTTATTTCAACATTTAGATCTTTTAATCTTTCATATAATGCTTTGGCCCGTTGATAATTATCAGGAACAATCATTAAAGGTATACTAACACTTGCTTTATGCTGCATTATTTTTGCAACTTCATAAAAATGATCATCATCTGCAAATTCATAGTGCCAACTTAAAAAACAGAAAGCTCTATGTGTTCTAAATTTTTCCCAGTATCGTATAGTTCTACTTGCATTGGTGCTGAATTCTACAAAAACAGTGTCAGAACTTATTGTATCAACAAAGTCTTGAAATTTAGGCCACACTGTTGGTTCTCCTCCAAGAACTTCAACATACAAATATTTGTTTTTCTTTTTCATATTTGTAATAAGATCAATGTATGGTTCCCAATCTGTTGGCCATCTATGGCTTCCATCTCTATGATAATCATTACAATAACTACAAGCATAGTTACAAACATTATGCACAAACAATGTTATTATAGCACAATCTAAATTTTCACTAGTGATGTGCATGAAACATCTCCTCAAATTGCGGAACTATATTTAAAATGTTTTGTTTGCGTATTTCATCTAATCTAAGTGTTGTATCTATAAATGTAGGCAAGTGTTCACTGTAATCTTCACTGTTCATAAAGCGTTCTACTTTATTCAGTATGTCAACAAAATTATTTTTAACTTTGTCTGCATGTTCTGTGGTTACAATCCATTTTTTGTATTCGTCAAAAGTATCACAAACTTGTTGTTTATATTCGTATGGGAGTATTTTAACATTGTAGTGCTTAGGAGCATGACACATGTGATAAGTTACAATAGGCTTTGCAGTAGTGATTGGATTGAATTTACTAAGGCCGCTGTGTTCTAATTTCCATTGCATAAATTCTGGCAAATGAAATAAATTTAAAGGTGTAACAGTATACGTAAACCATCCTTTAAGGTTTATATTAGGATTGTTTTCTAAAGTCAACATATTTTGATAAACTTTATTCCAATTTGCAGGTGCTCTTTGATAGTTAAAAACATCGCCCAAACCATCAATACTTGCTCCAATACGTATTTGTTTAAATTTTTCCCATGCGTTTACAATATTTTTTGTAACATTTGTAAGATTACTATTGTATTCTATTTCAATGTTATGACTATTTCCATTTGCAACTAATCTTTCTAAAAGTTCTAAGTGTTCATCGATTATCAATGGCTCGCCACCAACTATATACATGCGCTTGGTATTTGTTGTGTGCTTTTCAAATTGATTCCAAAACCAATTACTTTGTTTGAACCAATTATAACTATCAGTTTCCCATCTGCCTTTTTTATTTTTTTCTAAAACTACTGTTCCGTGAGTATCGTTGAATTGATTCCTTCCATGTAGTTTTACATAATCGTTAAACCAGGTATGACTTTCTGTTGGTCCACACATTCTACATTTTAAATTACAAAAGTTACCATAACGTATATCAAAAAATTCTAAAGGTTGAGCATTTGTATCAATAGATCCATCTTCATCAGTAACTGCCTGAGCTGCCTCAATATCAAAATCGCCGCTGTATTCTCCCCATTCTAAAACTTCGTGTTCACGTCTGCTTTTGATACCATTTATTTCTTCTTGTCTACAACGTTCACATTCTGGATGCCACTCATCATTGAGCATTTTCAAGCGAACTTCTTTTAATAATTCAGCATTACGAGCATCTGTTATTTCGTGTTTACCAATATTATATGGCGTGCCATCATCCATTCTAACTATACCTTTATTTTCAGTATAGCTATTTGCATTACAACAAATGCGTATATCGCCGTTATTACGTATGTTTATACTATTCCACGGCATAGGGCAGAATGTGCTAGACATCTTTAGGTTCTGTATCCTTTATTAATTCATACAATTCTGGAATAGATTCTTCTATGCTATGTCCTCTAATTTTATCTAATCGTCTTGTTGCTTCCCAAAACTGTGGTAAATGTTCACTGAAGTCTTTTGCATACATATAATCAACATATTGATTAAGTAATTTATTTGCTTCACGCTTACTTGCTTTTTTTCTATCATCTGTGAAATCACTTTCATCGATAAGTTTTTCTAATTTTGGTTTGTATTGTTCATATTTTTCTTTTACAGCATCTTTTGCAAATTTAGGCAGCATCCTTACGTTATAAAATTTTGGTCCATGCAAAGGATGAGGAGTAATTATAGGCCGCACATTATCGTCATTTACTTTTGGTATTTTGTTTAGTATGATCCATTCCATAAATTCAGGAAAATGTAATACGTTGAATACATTTATAGTAGCAGCAATCCACACCTTAAAGTTTCCTTCTGCTTCACTCAATTTAAGTAGATTTTCATAACATTTACTAAAACGGCTAGGAGGCCTCATATAGTATTGTAAATCTCCTACTCCATCAATACTTGCACCTATTTGTATACGCTTAAAATGTTTCCATACGTCCCAAGCACGTTGTGGAATATTAGTAAGATTACTATTATATTCAACAGTTATTTTATTTGCTACTCCTTCATCAACACACTTTTGTAAAAATTCATAATGCCTATCAATCATTAATGGTTCACCGCCAACTATATACAGTTTGCGTATTTCACTTATGTTAGAATCCATTTGTTCCCAATAATGATTGCTTTCATGCCAATCATATACATTGACTTCAGGAACATATTTTCCTTTTTGGTTTTGAACAAGTTTAACTTTACCATGACTATCTTTGTAACTAGGACCCCATAATTTAACTTGGTCTTCATACCACATGTTACTATCAGTAGGTCCACACATTCTACATTTTAAATTACATAAATTACCAAATCTAACATCATAAAAACTACAATCTATAGCATCTACATCTATAGTGCCGTCATCTTGTGTGTGCGATAATAAATTATCCCAATTATGTAAACCACTGAGTATCCAAATATCATTTTCATATATTTGTCTGCTACGCATACCAGCCTCAGACTCAGTTTGACATCTTACGCAGTCCGGATGCCATTCGCCTTTCATCATAGCTTTGCGTATATCTTTCGCTATATCACTGTTTCTAGTATCTTTGAGATTGGCAGTTCTTGCATTATATACTTCGCCAGCAGAATTTCTCATGATACCTCCGGTAGGACCATGCTGAGTTTGACAGCAAACTCTTATATCTCCATTTGCTCTAAGACTTTGACTCATCCAAGGAATTGGACAAAGTGTGTCGCTCATATCATCTCCATTATATACGTATTTAATTACCTAAAGTATATCTTTTGTTATATATGGTTTAACTTTACGCCATAACCAAGGATTTAATTTTTTCCAATCTTCATTTCTAATACTATTTAATCTTATATCGTTGCGTATAAACATGCCAAAATCACCTAGTTGTTCTAGTTCGTGAATTAACAATTTAAATATTTTCCCATTACGTCCGTAACTATCAGCACGTTTCTGTAATTCAGGTATAAGCTCCTGCTTTACTGGATCCGGAATATGTCTTGGCATAATCCAATTAGGACCATCAACCACAACATAATCGTGATAAAGTTTATTTTGTAAGCACCACATAATCAAATTTTCTATTTGATTGATGTTATATATACTTGCTATACTATGCACATTCATGTCAATAGGATATCCGTCAAAAGTTTCTTTGAACCATTTTACATTTTCTTCAACTTGTTTCCAATCACTACCCTTACGTAAAAAATCGTTCATTTCACCATGACTATCTATACTAAAAGTTATAGTCATTTTTTTACATTGTTTAAATAGATCAGTCAATTGCTCATTTGGTCTATGTGTTGTATTTGTAACTAATAATAATGTCAACTTAGATAAATCGCACTTGCTTAATAACTTAATAAACTTCTTCTGCTCCATAAGTGGCTCACCACCAAGTAGTTTTATAAATCTAAGATCTTGTAAATCATAATCTTCTACAATACTATTACGTGCTAATACGCCACGTTGCTCGAATCCATAGTTCATTTTCTTTGCATCAGTATACCACTGAGTGCTTAGTTCAGGACCACACATTCTACACTTGTTATTGCACACATTACTGAAAGCTAAATCCAAATTAGTAAGTTTTGGTATCTCTCCTCTATTTTCTTTTGGCAATCCAAATGTAGTAAAAGGTGAATTCATGTCAGTCCGCATACTTTTACCACTGGCTTCTTCGTCATCATAGCATTTACTACAACCTTCAATGTATTCATCATTAAGCATACGCTCTCTTATGTCTAACATGAAAGGATGATTGAAAGGATCTTCGTGTGCTGTGTTAAGATCGCTAGGCACTGTCTCCTCTCTGAAATAACAGCAAGGACGTATGCCTCCGTCTGGACGTATTGCCATATGATGAAATGGTAAAACGCATCTATGCTTCCACATTTGTTTGTAAAACTCCTGTGTTCATATGATTTCCTAGTGTTTCAACAAATTTTTCTTCAAATTTGCTCTTAGGAGCGCACAATCCACAGCCGCAAGTGTGTTTTGGACACTTGATTATCGGCATACGGTTGTTTTCTAACATATCTTTTAGCTCTGCTATAAGTTTTTTTCCTTCACTGAGCTTTCCTATAGGTCCTCTACCTTTGCCAAACCTTGCTTGGCACGTTTGGTGATGATATATACTGTCAGTTTGTTGTTCAAGGTGCAAGAAAAACCAATTTACACTACAACTCCAACCTTGGAATTGTCTAAAATCCACAAAATTACTCTTTCTACTTTCTTTTCCTAAAGATAACAACATATCTCTACTACCACAACAAGGTCTGCCTATACTGTTGCCAAGTTTTTTTGCATTTTTTACAACATCACTAGCAGCACTGTTAGCATAAGTGGCATCATTTTTTTGTTTCCAATAATTTTTCATCCAAGCTAATTGTTCTTCACTATACTTGTGAGCAAATGTTGGTCTACTATCGGGCTCCTCACCGATTACTCTTGGAACAAAATCAACTTCATGAGCTTTCAAAAACTCACAAAGTTCTACACACTCGTCAAAATACTCTGCATGGAACATTACATTTACGCTTACTGTAAATTGATGTAATCCTCCTTGATAATGAAACTGTAAAATTCTATCTTTGACTTGTTGTTTAAGTTTACGATCACTTTCACTATGATAACTTACTGTTGCATGACCAAAATTTTGCATTACTGCATCGCCCATTTTTTCACCCATAGCACCATTTGTTGTTAAAGCAAATCCTGCTTCCCAACGATTAGAATATTTGTCTTCATATGATTCTTTGAGATATCTGGCGAAAGGAATAAAATTAGGATTAACTGTAGGCTCGCCGCCTGTAAAACCAAAATTTGCAACTTTGTTATTTCTATATTGCATATATAAGTCGGTATATTCAAAAAGAAAGTCAACATTATTTTTTAATTCTTCTAATGTAGCATGTTTACTAAAGTTGTCGTGACGATGAGCAGGGCAGTAACTACAATCGTAATTGCAACGTCTGCCTGTATCCCAAGTTACCTGAAATACTTTTCCGGTAAGAAGATCTATGGTGTCAAAACTCATTGATTTCCTTTATAACATTTTGCACACGGCTTTCTGCCCAATCTCTTTCTTCGCACCACCAGCACTCTTTACATTCTGGTATTGGCATATTTGTTTTATAGTCTGAAAAATGATTACATGCATTTTTTATTATATCGTGATGATTAATATCTCCTTCGCAGCTACGTGTTATATTGTATAATCCTAAAATATTATGAATATGATATTGTGCAACTATCCAATCTTTTTTAACAAATCTAAACGGATGCACTACTGTTGATTTCACTTTACGACTATACCACCATAAATCAGTTATATTACCGTCTTCCGCATCCTTATCTCTATTTGTCATTCTATCATCACGTAAATCGTCAGGATTTTTACTTGTTGCATTATATACTGCATCTAATTTATAGTTCCAAGCTGCGAATTTGTTATAGCTACCTACTATTATTTGGTCGCCACTGCGTCCTTCGTGTATAGGTCCTATTACTCCATGTTCTAATTCTGGAGGAATATAGCATAAATGTCTTTTGCCAATAATTTTAGGAAATTGATTCATAAGCCACATGTAGACATTAGTAGCAATATCACCTTGCCAAGGTCTAGTTTCCCAACAACGTTGATATGTAATTATTTCTACTTGTGTTTTATATTTGTTTTGCTTTATATAGGAGCAAAGTAAAAAAGTTAATAGTGCGCTATCAGCTCCTCCGCTTAAATTTATTCCTATTTTATTCCATCTAGGATCAAAAGGAATATCCAAATGACTTACTCTGTTAAAAACTATATCATCAGGCAGATTATTATAAAGTTTATTATTTGCATCATACATTTCTAACAATTTCTCCGTCTGTGTATCTGTAGTTTTGTATATGGTCGTTAAAGTTTTGTTTCCATATAGTGTCACTCTTCTTTATATATACCTTAAAAGCGTTCCAATGCGATTCTTGTGTATTGTGATTTATAATATATTTTTTAATGTTTTCTAATGCTTCTAATGCACTAATTTTTTTAGTTCGTTTTATATCTCTTAGATTAATTATGTATTGTTTTGTTTGTTCAATATCATACAAAGTTTCATTTTCAAAATGTCTTAACATAAGTGCAGGATTTAAGTAATCAGGAGTAAAAACAATACTACTATTGATCCAGTCAATATCTAGTGTAAGCAATCCAGAGAAAGTATCTTGTATTTCCATTACTTGATACGTGCCAGTGGTGCAAACAGTGTTTACTTCAGTTTTTTTATTTATTGCCCTAAATGCTTTTATATTTTCATTCAACTTGTTCCAATCGCCTTGCCTAAAGTATGGGTATATACGTGGTCCTGCATCTACGCTAATCATTATAATACTTTTTCCAAATTTTTGCAAGCACTTACTGAGTTTTTCTGGATCAAAATCTGCATTGAAATTTGTATGAAATAATATTAACATGTTACTTGCGTTAGGATGTTCACTTAATTTTTCTAATGTTGGAAAAAATTGTTTTTGATATAATACCTCGCCACCAGCAAAATCAACACGTTCTAAATTAGGAAAATTTTTGTTGAGGTCGTTTACTATTTCTAAAGCACGTTCTGTGCTTATACTCATTGTTAGATCATCATCAGGAGACTTTCTATGCATTGCTCCTGTAAGTTGATGGAGTTGATGTTGCCTATCTTCGTTATCACTCTGGTAACGTTTTAATTTACTCATCCAGCCACTACTAAACACCATACTACAATGTAAACAACTCATATTGCAACTATGACTAAATCTTATTTCTGCTGTGCGTAAGCCTAAAAAATCAATACTACCATCTTGGTGATAATAATCTAAACTTACAGGTTCCTCTTGCCGCATACTAGTGCCACTATTTGCACACTCAACACGTTCACACATATCACAGCCGTTAGGCCATATACCGCTCATTAGATCTTTGCGGTGTTGTTTGAAATTAGTGCTGTTTATAAATTTACTTGGAATATATTGATTTTCAAGTATTACTAATTGATCACTTTGTTGAGGACAACTTGTAACAAAACCATTTTTAAAATTTATACCTCCAAGTGCATAGTAGCATGGTAAACTCATTTTATCAAATATTTTTCCTGATTATCTATACCCCATTGACGTTCTTTGCAGAAGAAACAATATCCACAAGCAGGGGGTTGCTCGTCTTCAATATGCAACCACATTTCTCCTAATACTTTATAGTCTGCCTCACAACTTCTAGTTAAATCTAACAAATCGTGTAGTTTATAATTTTCATATTGTGCCATTACCCAATCTTTTTGCACTAACGCAAATGGATTAATCACAGTAGCATTTATAACATTATCAATTCCGTTTACTTCTAACACTTCTTCTGTTCTAAACTGTGGAGCATTTTCAAAATCTTCAGGTGGATTCATTGTAGTTCCACTATAGATATATTCTAATTTTTTTGCTTTGATTAAATATTCATGATATGTTACAGTAGCTAAAACATCACAAAACATTAGATCAACTGGATATTGTTGATTGAGATGCCGCAGTCCTAATTTTTTCATTTTTACAATTTCTAGTTCTGGTGGAATAAAACCCCAGTTATGTTCGTCTACAATATTAGGAAAACGTTCCTTCATCCATGCATAAACATCTTTTGCCGATTTGTCAAGCCAAGGTTTCGAATCATAAAATCTTACCATAGTTGTAGGCATAATTTTACATTTGCTATCTGTATCCTCAATTAACTTACAAAGTATGTAGAATAACATTGTGCTATCTGCACCACCACTAAGACTAATACCTATTCTTGAAAATGTTTTATCAAAATGTATTGGCAATCCGTTGACATCTTGCATATCAGGATATTTCTTATTATGAAAATTTTCAAATGTTTGAATATAATGTTGATCACTAAATCTTTCTTTTAATATTTCAAATGTTTGCATCAAATATTCCTTTCATTTCTGGAAACGTGTTTTCAAATGTAATACCACGTTGTTTATCGCACAAAGACAAAAATTCATGCATCTCAGGTAAACGTCTACTCCAATCTTCACTTTCCATAAAGTTTAGTATACCGTTCAATCTTTTGATTCCGTATTCAGCACTACGCCATTGATCATATCCTATTTTGCCTTTATGCCAACTAGGAACGCCTAGTTCCCAATTTTCTTCCCACCAAGGATACCATGCTTCATATTTTTCTCTTGTTTTTTCTTTGAACCATTGTGGTAATACTTTTACATTTAAATGTGCAGGCCAATATACAAAATGCTGACTTATGCCTCCAGCACCAAAAGGCCACATGTTAATCTTTTTAAAACCTTGTTCTAGTTTCCATTGAATAAAATCAGGAAGGTAGTGTATATTTAGAGCTTGCACTGCACAAGCAATCGTTATTTCTACATTGTTACTAGTTTGTGTATCAAGTATATGAAAAACTTCTTCTTGTCTTTTCCAATCACTTGGATATCTTATATAATCATTCATTTGTTTGATACTATCAATCGAATAATGAAAACGCACAAGTTTAAATTCTTTCCATAAATCAAATAAATCTTCTCGCCATTCAACTCCGTTTGAATTGTAACGTAATTCTAAATCTTTTGCATGTCCTAATTTGATTGCATGTTCGAGTATTTCATAGTGCTCCTCGATAATTAAACTTTCTCCGCCAGCAAAGTATATTTGTTGCATACTTGGCATTTGTTCATAAAACTGATTCCAAAAAATTTCATTTTGTTTATGCCAATTATAACTACTTCCATTTGTGCTACCTTTGTTTTCCCATTGCATAATTTCTTTTAATGATTCATTTTTTACAGCAGGAAATATTTTTTTGTAATCTTTAATCCAACCCGAACTATCATGAGGTGAACACATAACACATGCAAGTTGACATTTAGTGCCAAATCTCAAATCAATATATGCTAAATTTGGAGGCACACTGCCATCGTGATTTGTTTCCTGTAATATTTTATCTACATCAACACGTTGACTCCAATAATGTGTTTCCCACATACGTTTACTTCTATGTCCAGCTTCTTCTTCTTTGTAACATTTTAAACAACTAGGAGGTTTTTCTCCGTTTAACATTTGCTTACGAACATTCTTCATATAATCACTGTTCCAAGCAGTTTGGAAATCACTTACATTTAAATTATTAGGACGTCCTTCATCATCTTTGAGTATTCCTACTTGTCCACCATGCTCTTTGTCATTAGTCGGACCTACTGAACTTGCATTAGCTGTGCAACAAACTCTCATGCTGCCGTCTGGTCTTGTGCTTAGATGCACCCAAGGCAGTAAACAAAACGTATCTGACGGATATTTTACTTCGCTCATACTATACTTACCGTTATAATTTCAATAATCTCTTGACATCTGGATACAGATGCTTGTATATTTGTGCATGTCCTGCTTCGTTTAAATGCGGAGCATCGTCTACAGCATATCTATGAAAGGATTTTCCAAGCCAATCTTCTACACAACCTTTAAAATTACTTTCAAATTTGAAACTTGATCTTGCTATTGTTCCATGCCAACCAAACATAAGAACATTTTCAATACCATATCTAGCATTGAATAAATCTATAGTTTGTTGCACTTGCCAATGGTGTTGATTATTTTCACACATACAAAGAATAGTATTCATATCTAAGCCATGTTTGTTTTTTAGTTGTTTCATATATTCAACAATCCAATCTCTTTTATCATCATATGTCATCCAAGATTGCAAGGCAACCAAATCTGTCTGATTATACTGATCTGTATATTCACCTTGTGTATAAAAATAATTTCTTTTTTGTATAATTTCTAATGGATTGTAGCGCAAATACTTAGATGAAAAATATATATTTCTTTCTAAATGTGTAATTTGCCATATTATTTTATCAAATTTTATTTTATATTTTTCTTCAGTATTTTTTATTTTATAGTAAGCAGTAGCATTACTATCTCCGCATATTGACAAATCAAACACATTATATTCTTGATTATTTTTTGCAATTAATGCAGGATAACTTGCTCCAAAACACTTTCCATCAGTATAATGAGAATAGCTGCATCCTACTATTGCTATATTTTTTAATTTTCTATTTAACATAATTTATCTCATTATGATATGCTTTATTTTTTGCACATGTTTTTATGCATCGATTAAAATGTAATGGATGATCAGGATCCCAGCTATCTGCTAATAATTTTTTATACCAACTGTGCTGTTTGATAGTATGTATACTATGTTTATGTAGACTGTTCCACTCTGGTTCAAACTGGTTAAGTTTATCTACAATACCTTCTCTATTTTTAAAAGCACTGTCATATAAAAAACAACACGGCCACATTGTAAGATCACTTGCAATAAATATTTCATCTTCGTGTATATATTTACAAACAATACTATCTAACATTGCTTGTTTAGCAGAATTATCTATTTTATTATGCTTATGATCATTTATGAAAGTATCAATTTCTTTCATAACTTCTTTTTTACTGTGTTCTATCTTAGTTGTAGTAATAACTTTTTTTGTTTTTTTATTTTTTTTACCTATTTGAGCTATCCATTGATGATAGCTGTTACGCATACCTGTTCTTGTTGCAAAATTAAAATCTAATTCATACGCATGATTTTTTGCTGTTTCTAATTCATATTCATTGTGATCAAAAACTATATAAATCCATGTAGCATGTTGCGGAGGTGCTGTATCTGCAAATGCTTCCATATTACGTTCTACAACTTTCCATTTAGTGTTAACACGATATATATGGTTTGTTTCTTTATGACCATCTGCACAAAAATGTATATGAACTAGTCCTGGATGCTTATATGCAATGCTTCCTAATTGACGCCACCAATCAGGACTATTGTATCCTCCATTAGTGCTTACTTCTACATAACCATTATTGTCTGTCAAATACTCAGCCATACTCAAAAAGTCTGGATTTACAATAGGGTCACCTAACACACCACAAAATTTAAATTGATTATCGTTTACATCTAATGGCGGAAAAATACGTTTAAGATCTTGTAATGTAAAACTGTTAATTTGCAAGATATCTTGATTCAAAGTCCTAGCACAACCAGGACACGATGCATTACAGTCACTTGTGATCTCCAATTCAATTTTCATTTGAATTGTTCCGCAAATGGATCAAATTCTTTGCCACACTTCATGCTGCAAACTTTTAGTTTGCCGTCTGCACAACTGTTTTTGTTCCAACTGTTTTCTATGTTATTAAATATTCCTGTTTCAAAGACTTTTCGTAATCCATGCTTCTTTGCACTTATTTCTTCTTTGCCACCAACTCCATCTATAAAGTCCCAAACTTGTTCTACTTTTGGATCTCTATGCCACCACTTATACATGCGACCTGCTGTCCAACAACACGGCATAGCTAAACCTTCAGCTGTTATAAACAAGCCGCCTTCATCTTTTACTTTACAATGTATTTCAGCACGATCATAATATGTATCTATACTTCCGTGTTTTTTTGTAACTTTGTCGTATTCTTTTATTGCTTTATTCAAATACTTTGCATCAGGTTTTTTAAGTTCTTGTGTTTTTTTGCCTTTACGATTGACTGCTTGATGTGATTCTTTTTTTTGGCTTTTTGCATTAACAAATCTACCTGTTTTCTTTTTCATAAATTTTTCACAGCCCCATTCATTAGCAAGGCGTTCAGCTTCTTCAACTTGATGTTGGTTATGTTCAAAAATTAAAAAGTCCCAACGTGCTCTACCTCCTGCTGAAATGAATGCTCGCATATTACGTTCTACATTATTCCAGACAACACCTTGACGATATAAATGGTTAGTATCGGCAAGACCGTCCACACTAAAAATAACAGCACCCATCCTTCCCAAGACTTGGGCCAATTCTCTCCACCATTGTTCATTTTTTGCTCCTGCGTTTGTATTCATACTTAGCCACATATCTTTGTTGTGTTCTCTAAAGTAACGGAATATTTCTAATGTATCTCTTGCAACAATAGGATCTCCTAAGTTTCCACACATATACATTGTTTTTAATTGTTTTATAAATTCAGGTTCAAAGATACGTTTGCAATCATCTATTGTAAGTTCACTCAGATCAATATGTGGATTAAGATCGCCTCCGTTTTGATTACGGTCACACATTGGACAACTGGCTTGACAGTTTTGTGTATTTTCCAAATGTATAACACGTATATCTTCGTATCTATACATTTAAATGATCCTTTAGATTTTTACGCAATTCGTTTTTAGATCTTTCTTCATTATACACTTGTCTGTTATGCAGTAAATAGGATTTCATATTTACACGTAATTCTTTTAAGTTTTGTTTTGTTAATGTTTTTAAATTATCAATTATTATTTTAATCTTATCGTCTAACGGTAAATCTTTATCATAATCTTCATTCCAAAATTCACTAAATGTTTTATATCCTCTACGTTGTAGATCAGCAAGCATGCCAGGATTACCTAACACCATAAAAGGCATTCCTAAAGCAATTGGTTTGTATATTTTTTCTGTAAAAAACATATTATCTGAATCAACATTGGTTTCAACAACTAACCATAAAAAACTTTGGGTGCAAGCTCGATATGGGACTGTCTTAATTCTTTTTCCTGACGTTTTATTTAACGAATCTAAAACATCCCATTGAATTTTATCAATACGTGTTTCATTATGTTTTTTATATTCTAAAACTTGTCCGTATACATCATGACATGTGTTATATCCTATAGAATGCAAATTATTTTCAATCAATGCATCTAACATTTTACATCTATGATAATGTGCAGCATTATTTAAATTTATATATAATTTTCTATCAGTAAATGATATTGGGTTACCGTGATCAATAAACTTATGAATACCTGTATCAGTGTATATACCATCTGCATATCTTTTATTCGGATTGATACCTATTATATCTATGTCAAAATGTTTTTTTAATTCATCTACACTATCTATAAAATGTTGTGAACTTTCAAAAGGATCAACTATTGCTAATGTTGCAAATTTGAACATTTCTGCATAATCTTCTACAAACTGTTTTGCAACTTCAACAAAATGTTTTGCTGTATACAACGCTTCATCTTGGTGTATATAACACATAGGAACAATATATTTTTCTCCTTTGTTACAAGAAGTGGTTGTTTCAATTTTGTCAGCGCATGACCAAAAATTAAAAACATCCTTTGCATAGCTATCCCACGTGCTATGATTCTCTATTAATAAATTTATATCGAGATTGTTGTAAGTAGGACTTAGAATATACTGTCTTTCATCAATTATTTTGAATGTTATCATAAACTAACTTAACATCCTTTCCTGGCCCTACCTTGCTTGGCAAATCTCCATATTGCTCAATATACCAATGTATAACAGCAATATACCAATTCCAACTGTTATGATGTGCTTCTTTGTTAAACATGTGAATATTATTATTTGTAGCTTGAATTGTGCTAAGTGCTCTTGCACTTTCAACTTGTAACTGCCTTGGTGTAAATTTACTTATATCCAATTCTCATAAACCTTTTGTATTGTCCTAAATCAAGCTCACCACTATATAATTCAGTTTCAAGAGGAGTTTGATTTGCAAAACTTTCTAAGTCTTTGTGTGTATTGACATGTTCTTCAATTTGTTCAAAATCATTACATTGCATGGCAACTAGTTTACCTTCAGGTATTTTGTTATACCATTCATTAAAATTATTTATATGTTCACAACTTGTATTAATTATTGTATCAGGTATATCCCACAAAACTTCAAAGTCTCCTCCGTCTTTTTGCACAACATATGAATGCTCATCAAAGTTAATCAAGTGAATATCTTGGACAACTGGTTTAAATTTCCATCCGTTCATTACCCAAGGCTTGTTAAATATTTCAGCAATTTTTTCTGTATTAATATCTATATCAAAACTTCTGATCTTTTCAACACTTATTCCTGCTTCAAAAATCATTGTAGCTAATGTCCCATACCAGCCAGCACATAAAAATACAACACCTAAATCTACACTTATTTTTTTTAATTCATCTACTAGCCATAGTTTACTTTGTAATTGTCCTCGACTTAGACAGTCCTCATCAAATTCAATTTCTTCTATATACATATATTTTAACGCATCTACAAACTGAGTGTCATTAAACTCTTTGAGTATAGGATATAATGACCATTGATTATCATTAAGAATAACTTTGCGTAAATCTTCAAAATCCAACAATCTAAATATACTGTGTAAATTATCTTCTGTTACTGCTTTACGTAAATCTTCAAATTTAGGAGGTAACATTCTAAAAATACTGTGCAAATTTTGCTCTACTACTGCCTTACGAAAATCTTCTACTGTTCCTATTACTCTTGTATCTTCTGTCAATCTAAATATACTGTGTATATTTTTTTCAATAATTGCTTTCCTTAATTCATCATCAGCATTACATATTTTAAATATACTTGTTAAATCTCTATCTATATAAGCTCGACGCAAATCCGCAAATCGTGTGTCGCTAGGATATAGCAATTCAAATCTATCTAATATCTTATAAGTTTCCATTGAACTGTTCCTTGAGCCATTCGAAATCATTTATAAGTTTTAATGCTTGTGGGTTGGTTGCATTTCTTGCACCATATAATGCACCTTCTTTAGCTCCTTTGATTGCAAATTCTCCAAACGGTTTATCTTTGCCTCTACTACACCATATTTTAAGTCTTTGATCTGTTTCGCCATCTTTTTGTCTATCAATTATTTTACTACTTAGTTTGCAACATTCTCTAAATGCACTTTTCCATGTTTCAAATTCTCCTGTGTTGAATCCTGTAACATTACTAATATGTTTTACTGCAATAAATTTATCACTTATACTTGTAGTCATATCTGGCTTACTTGTATCCATGTTTAGTGTTAATTCTCTTGGAAACAACTTTACTCCGCCATAACCATATACTAATCCATTCACTGGATTTTTGCTTCTCCATACATGCACATGTGAATATTGCCAAGCAGGCACTTGATAGTTGAATTCAAAGTCATCTACTATTGTTGCATCACCGTCGACTATCCAAACCATTGGAGTATCACATAACTTTGCAGCCTCAATATGTGCTTGATGTATGCCTTTGACACCATGTATACGCTTTGCATTAGGTGCTTTTTTCTTTAAATTTTCAAAGTTTTTATCAGCATCTGGCTCTTGATAACTTATAAAAACAACATCATATGGTTTGGGTGTGCTTACTAATTGGTTGTGTTCTTTTTTGCCAGCAATAAATCTAAACGTATATTCTCTTTCACTTATTGGATGTAACTTACTACAAAGCATTATTCCATCGTGGTAATCTCCATTTAAAAATATATGATTGATACGTCTATCAAACATGTTATGATGAGAAAAATAATGATCAAATGTAAAATCAGGGTGAATATCAACTGTGCTTGGAACAATATAAAATAAATCAAATTGTGTTTGTTTTATTGCATTCAAATATTCTTGATATGTATCAGCATAGAATATTTGATATTTTGCAGGTTTACTAGCAACAATATCTATTTTTTTATGAGATACATAAAATCTACTTCTAGTTTCTTTTACAGAATAATTATGGTTTTTTGGCAAAAGTGCAATACCATCATAAGATTCACCGTTTAGAAATACGTGTGCAACATCCTTACTCCATTCGTCAGGAACAAAGTCAAATAAGAAGTTTTCTGAAATTTCTGTGTCTGGATACACTATCCAAAAACATTCTGTCAAACTTTTTGTTGTAGCCTGTTCTACAGTATCCATACATTTTATTGTAGGAAAATTTTCTTTGAAGTTTTGCCATTGCTGGTCAGATTTAGATCCAATATAAAAAATATCATACATACTGTAATTATACTAAAATGTATCTATGTTGTCAAGAATAGATTTCTGATAAATACTTTACACAAGGAGTTCCTATGGCAGATTTTATACCCGGTGAAAGTTACAGATTAGACGTAGTTGGTGCAGACGGCGATGTGCTCGTTGACAGCTGGACAAGTCAAATCAAAGCAAGTGTTTTATCAAAAGCAGGCGCATTACAAGTTGATGTAGATACTGGAAAAGTATTTGGTCCACTTATTGGAGACATTGAAGATATTGACGGCACTGTAATATTTGATGCTTCTTTAAATACTTTCAAAAGTAACCTTATCGGAGAAGTTAGAGATAAAGACGGTAATGTAATAGTAGATCCAGAATCTTCACTTGTAAATGCAGATCTTGCAGGTAATGTGTTAGATGATTTAGGACAAGTATTAATAGATGCTGAAAGTAGATCAATTGATGCAGATGCAATTTATGGAACATTTTATGGTGACTTGATAGGTAGTGTAACAAGTGATAGCACATTATTTGGCGCATTTAGTGGTGACTTCAACGGTAGCCATTATGGTGATTTTTATGGAGATATTACTGGTAATGTTACAGGTGCTGTCACTGGCGATGTTATTGGTAACATGACTGGTGTTGTTACAGGCAGTCTTATTGGTGAAGTAATGGCAGATGAGAATACATCTCTAATGAGCCCACCTGATGAGAACCATAATCAGCACAACTGGTTAGGAGGAATAGGCCATACCAAACCAGAAGTAGACGGTGATATAGCAAAAGGTCCTATTGTTGTTTTAGGTGATAATAGATCAGAAAGTGCCCTAAGAGGACATGTTCAACATTATGACGGACGTCCTATTGTAATGGCTGATATACAAGGTGATGTTAATTATGTAGCAGACCATTATGGTAAATTCAAAGGTGATCTTTTTAGTAATAGCAACAAACAGTTGATTACATACAGCGAAGGATCAGGGCAACTATCAATAGATTCATATGGAATAATGAGTTTTGTTGCAAACAATGCATTAGGTGACATAGATTTAGCGGCACAATCAATAACATTCAATGTTAAAGGTCCACAGACTGTAAGAGGCTTTAACGGCACATGGAGCAATAAAACAGCATTGCAGCCGGATGATTGTGTATTACAATTTGATGCAGAAGGCTTTGATGGTAACGGTTGGAGGCAAGCCGGTGGCTTTGGTATCTATGTTGCTGATGAACCTATAAACAACACAGCATACAAATCTTACTTTGGAGTTGCGTTATCGGACGGAGCAAACGGCCCTGCCGCAAATGAACACAAAGGTTTAATATTTGATAGTAACGGTGTGCTTAGAACACCAATAGCTAAAGTAGGTAGCCATAGTTATGCACAACGTGATAGTATGTTTGCTGAACAAGGTATGATAATATTCAATAGCAGTAGTAACAAATTTGAAGGTTATAATGGCACTGCTTGGGTAGTATTAGGCTAAATTTTAATTAATCTTATTATCCATGCAGGCGGATCTAATTCCCACCAACGTTCTTGATTATTCCATGCTTTACTATTTGCATGATGGTTGTTATGCCAACCTTCTCCTAATGTAATCAAACTAGCAATCCAACTATTACGACTTTCGTCATCTATAGAATGATTTTTATATCCATGTATGTGCGCAATTACAATAATTGCACTTGTGCTATGTAAAACTAAAACTGTAGGTATAGCATATGCAAATATTACTAATAGAGGATTAATTAAAAATAACACAGATACATATGCAATATTAATAAAAAAATAATATTTGTGTGTAAATTTGTAATAAGGATTTTTGCGTATATCCTTTATATATTTTGGATTAATATGTTGTATATTCCAAAAGCCAAACCACGCTCTCCACCATCCAAGTTTGTAAGGGCTATGCACATCTTTGTCTGTATCTGCATGTCCGTGATGTTGTCTGTGAATTGCAGTCCACGCTAACGGACTTCCAATCATTGTTATTGAACCTATAAGTCCTAGTAAGTATTCTAACCATTTATATGTTGTAAAACTCCTATGACTAATTAATCTATGGTATCCTATATTGATTCCAAAGACACCAATAAACCAATAGATTAGCACACTGTATATCAAATATACAGCTGGCACATCATAAAAAATAATCAGACTTACACCAATAACTAATAAGATATGGTTAAGTATTTGTGTAGCTCGAACCAATGTATTATGCATTATAACTCCAGTATATAATATATATCAAAAAATGTCAATGTGGAAAATAGAAATATATAACGGAACACAGAATTTGGAACAATGGTTTCAAGATGCTGCATCCAAAAAATATCATAACAATAGTAGTAAAGAAACTTTATTAGATTATTTGCAAAACGAAGAAGACACAACATTATTTTTATTGTATAATAATGATAGGATTGTAGGAAACTTTGTAACTCATAAACTACGTAGCCTAGGTATACTGGGCGCAAATGCACATAGAATAGCTGCCCGTATGTGTGTAATTAATGATTTTATAGAAGGGCCTAGAAAAATCTCTGGTATGCGTAGCTTGAATAATACAAACTATCACGATCATATTAATCACCAATTTCTTTATGCTGTAGGTATAAAATATTTAGGACTTGATACGCCAATGTATGTTAGCAGCCATCCAAGTAGTGTAGGTAGTCAAAAAATTGTTCATAACAAATATTGTCCTAAATTAAAAGAATTTGGTCTACTTCACGAACCTATTGAATTAGAATATAGAAACCATTTTCAGTTTTTTTGGAAACTAGATACCAATAAATGGTGGAACACGTTTTTACAACAACAATGGCCAGAGAGTAAAGATTGTTTAGATGTATTCTTTGCACAGCTCGAAAAAGTCTGACATTTCAGGAAAAACTTGTTCGTGGTTTACATTTCTTCTACGCCCTTGTTCTTCAAAAAATTTATGAAAATCTCTGCGTCCTTGTATTACTTTATCTAAAGTATATTCTGTTGTATCCATATAATCAACAACACGTCTGAACTTTTCATATTCTATTGTGCTAAATGCATCTTTACGATTATCATCTGTATTTTCTTTTATGAACTGTAAATGATCATGCATATAAGTCATATAATGTTTAGGTAGAATATTGATATCATATTGCAACGGTTCTTTCAAATGCGGTGTATCAAATCCTAATCTTTGCCATCTATGTGTATCAACGTCATTATATTTCCTACGCCATTCTAATATTTTTTCAAGTAATGTGCGGAATGTTGTTACACTGAAAATATTAAATGTTATCATTAACACCATTGGTGCTTCACAGTTACGCATAAAATAATCTAAGTTACGTTCAAAAACTTCTACGTTTAATCCGTCACGTATATATTCTGCACGTTTGCCCCATGTGTCAATACTTGTAAACATTTTAAAACGTCTAATTTTATTTTGCGAAAGTAAATCATTTACACGATTTGTAAACTTCTCTAACTGTTTTGGTTTGCCTCCTAAGTTACTATTACAGTTTAGTTCTAGTTCAGGCTTTGGATCTGCATCAAGCATATCAAACAACTTGTATGTGCTTTTTTGTATTGTTGGCTCACCACCTGTTATACGTAATATGTGTAGTTCTTTACTAAGCTCAGGCCACCAACGCCAAAATGCATCTAAATATGGATTATTATCTTCTTCAAATATATTAAACCAATCGATGTCACATCTATGATTTTTAACCATATCATAAGGACCATGTGATTTTATTTCATTATAAAATCTGCTGCTGGCTTTTGGATGACAGTATCCACAACGAAAGTTACACTCATTACCAAAACTAACTTCTAAGTATTCTGGATTTACATCA
>CESM01124535.1_pt1 | contig 41078 bp, 37 predicted proteins | sample 361421 | NCBI WGS metagenome assembly CESM01 (sample SAMEA2622219, study PRJEB7988) | marine metagenome | isolation source: saline water (ENVO:00002010), including | reverse complement strand
CTACATATGAATCTACATATGAATCTACATATGAAGCTACATCAGAAGCTACATCAGAAGAAGAAACGAATTTAGAAACACAATATTTAACAGAATCTGAATCTACTAATTTAGAATCATCTGAAAATGAAAGTTGTAATAAATCAAAAGAAATAAGACAAGAAATAAGAAATAATAATAATTTGAATGAAAATGGTGAAAGAATAGACGGTGAAGTATTAATGGATTATTCTGATAAAGACGACGTATATGGTTTATGTGTACAACCTTTTGTACACGAAGCATGTACAGAATATGCGAGATGTACTGATTCTCACAATTTAAAAAGTGGATGTTATGTTGAATCAGAAGATGGTTTAGTTGTTGGTTGTCCGGCAAAATGTTGTAATTCAGAAATTTTAAGTGAAGAATCGAATTTAGAAGAAGAATCACAAATAGAAGAAGAATCTTCATTAGAAGGATTTTTAAATTACAATAAATGGTTCTCTAATAATTAATAATTTTAAAATCCCATTTTATTTTCAGCAATTTGTTCTAAAATTGTTGTATTATAAATACGGGTTGCTTCTGCCATTAATCTTAATTCAAAATGTAGATCTCCATCACATAATGGCATAAACAAATCATTTATATTATCAATTCCTAATCCAATATTGACACCATGATCATATAAAACTTGAACTGGTGCAATTGAATTATGTATTGGAGCTTTGTATTTATTATGCTGAGTCATTGAAATTGCTGCAGATGGACAAACAATAATACCAATATCAAGTTTTTTGAGTCTTTCTGCAATTTCTATTTGTTTATCAATTGGTTTACAAGATAGACTTACAGAATGAATACAGCGTGATTTTCCTTGATATTCATATTTTTCAACAAAATCGCAAAAGATTTCTGTTTCATTTTCAACTGGAATATTGAGTTGATCTAAATGAGCTTCTATTGGTTTATTTAGTCTTTTTGCAGTAGAAAATGCAATATCTAAATGTTCATCAAATTGATTATAATCTCTACTTGGTAAACATCCAACTATATCTGTAATTTTTGTAGCTTTTTCAAATAGTTTTAAGTTTTCTTTTGATCTTACAATTCCTTGTAATGGTTGTGTTGCAGTTTGTATTGTTATTCCTTTTGATTTCCATTTTCTTTTTAGCTTTTCAGTTTCTTCAATACACATTAAACCAACAACTTTATCGACATCAACAAATGTTCTAATATGTTTACAATTTTGAGAGACTATTTTTTTAATTGATTGTTCAATTCGATTAGAAAGATCATCTCTTGTATAGTTTTTTTTAATATGATCCATAAGATACCATTTTTCTCGCATATGTCTATTTGATTGAATTAATAAGTCTTTATTGATAATATTTGATTTATCTAAATGTGCATGATGACAAACCCAATTTATATTTTTCTTTATAAAGTTCATTCTCATTTATAAATGTCAAATCTTATTTATATTTAGGATAAACGCCATATATTTGTGACAATAAAACTCCATCACCATTTCTGGCTCTAATTTTTACAAAACCATTATCTCCCCAATCTTTTCCCCAACTGTTTTGTATAATCCAATATGTACCATTTTCGTCTTTATCATATCCAGTTAATAAAACAGCATGATTGATTTCTTGAGACATATTAGAAGGAACATCAATAATTCCGCTTTTATAAAATCTAAAGATAAATGAACTTGCATCAAGAGCTATTGTTATTGGTCCATTTTGTAAAGAAGCCATAATATCTATTTTTGATTTTGGAATAATATATTCATAGCCTGTAATATTGGAACCAATAACATTGTTTTTTCCAATGAAAGAATGATTATTTGATAAACAATCTTCATCAAAACAATCTAATCCACATGTTTGTTCAAATGCTACATATTTATATTCATTATTAGATACAAGTCCCTTATTTTCTATAACATAATCTAATGCTAAATGCATTAAACCACCACCACAACCATAATTTTTTTTAGAGCAATCAACCAATTGTTGTTCAGACAATCTATCAACTGTATAATTATTAATTCTCATTAAAGATTCTATGGATGATGTTGTTGAAAATGCCCAGCAAGATCCACATTGTCCTTGATTTTTAACTTCAGATAAAATATTGTTTCCCCAAATAAATTTTTCAGGTAAGTTTTGATATATTTTGAAATATTTAACAGCTTTGATAAATTTTTTGATTGTTTTTTGCAAGAAAAAATTGAAAGGGCTACTAATAGGTTCTTCTATTTGCATTAAATCTGAATATGTATTATAACTATCTTGTTGATCTTCATTTATTTCAACTATATCTGTAAATTTATTAAGTTCCAATTTACAAGCATCATTTTGACTATTGTAATCTTTTATTAATTTATAGTTTTTTTCAAAAATTCTGTAATTATTCTCACGATTTTTAGCAAAATCTATATATTTATTGTTTTCTTGTGATTCACCATTTTTTAAAAACTTGAAGAAATTAGATTCAACTGATTTATCTAACTTATCTTGTTTTTTTAAAAATGAATAATATTCATATGCATATACATAATCATTTCTATTATTTTGTCTAATAATTTTCTTTTTCATAGAGAATTTTCTTATTTTTGAGTTCAAAAAACAATTTGAAATATTTAATAAAAATGTGAGCGCTAATGCCAAGCGCTTCATACATAGATGATTATTTACCAAAAATATCTATATTTTAAACTTTCGACGTCTGAATAATAATGCTTTCTGTATTTTCAACATCATTAATAGAAAATTTACATTTCTTATAATATTTCTTTCTTGTACTGGATTTTTTAATAAATCCAGCTGTTGAATCAACAATATCGACTATTATTGGAACAAATTTCCTATTTTCAGGAGTTTGTCTTAAAATTCTACCAGTCGCTTGTATAATATCACTTTTTGGAGTAGCAAATATTAGAGTATTTAATTCTGGTACATCAAATGCTTCTTGTACATAACTATATGTTGCTAATAACACGTTTGTTTTAATAACATCATCTAATTGAGATTGCTTAATTCCTCCAATACACAATCCATTTGGTATTTTCATAGAATCCAATTTTTTATTCAAAGCTTCTACCTGTCTTCTCCGTTCACTAAGAACTAATATTTTTCTTCCAATTGAATGAAAATGTTTAATAATATCTAAAATTAATTTTTCTCTATTAGGTGATTCAACTAACCTATTAATCATCTTTGGCATGTTAGAATTACCTTTTGCATTATAGAAAGTTTGCTGATATTCTGAATCTTTAAACGGAAGCATATAACATAAAACATTTCCAAAATTAGTATTTTTACCATCAGGACTATATACAGGACCTATGTGCCAGGTTAATATTCTTTCCATATTATCTTTTCTTTGAACTGTAGCACTTAGTCCTAAATTATATTGAGTTGCAATTTTTGGAAATGCTTTACTGTAACAATTACTTGCAAAATTATGAATCTCATCTAATATATTCAATCCAAAACTAGAAAATGTATTTTCAGGATAATTTTTTTGGGAAATAGATTGTAACATTCCAATAACAATGTCACAATTATCAATTTTAATTTTATTTGCTTGAATAATACCAATTCTTGCATTTGGTAAAAACTGACTAATACGTTCTATCCATTGGTTCATAAGAAATTCTTTATGAACAACTACTAATGTCTTTTTTTTGATAATAGAAATCAAATACAAAGCTAATGCAGTCTTACCGCCTCCTGTTTTTAAATTGAGAATCCCACCCTTATTTTTTCGAAACATTTCTAAAAAATTATTCATAATATCAATTTGATAGTCTCTCAATGTTCCATTGAATTTTAAGTCAATTTTATTTCCAACTTCTCCAATTTTATCAACAGCGGGGCCAAAATTATTTATACCATAAAAACGAGGTATATAAAATTTATTGACACTTTCTAAATAAACTTTAAAACTGGGAGGCAAATTACCAAATTTTTGAATAAGAAATTTTTGCTTTTCAAATGGTTGAACATGTAATTCTTTACGTAATTTTGTCTCTTCTTGTTGTGTTAAACTTTGTTTTTTAATTGTATATCCTCTACGTGAAATATATTTATCTGGAAGAGAATGTTCACTTTTTGCCATTAGTTGACTATTACTTTAATATCTAAATTTAGACTTATACAATCCTGTTTTTTGATAATTTAGTCTTTTAATAACAATTTCTTATTTACATTATTGGACAAATAAGGTAATATAAGTTTTTTTTCGGTTTTAGATAAATATTTACCCCTTAAAGCACTAAGCCTTTCAGCAATTTGTTTTTTAGAACCACTTTGTGCAAGTTTATATTTTTCTGCCAATTTAACAAAATTAGCTAAACTATCTTTTTTTTTAAGAGTTTGATTACTTCTTGGTTTCATTCTTTTATTTTTAAGAGTTTTTCTCCCAAAGTACTTATTGGTCATTATACATATAATATATTAAAATGTGAGTATAAGTGTCAAATCAAAGGATATTAGCTTATTTGCGTTTTAATAAAGTATAGCTCTATTCCAAGATTATTCTTAGTTTTCAAAATTATTTTTAGAAACTACATATTGAGAAGTATTAGTATTAGTATAAATTTGATCAGCTGGTGGATTTTGAACATAAATAGAATCATAATTGACACCAAAGCCAATATCTTGAAGAACACCAAGACTTATTTTACTTATATAATTACTATACCATGGATCATTATTACTTGTATATATGTCATCTAAAAATCCGGACATAATTTCTGTAGGAATGGATGGGTGTATTATATTATTTGAATTTTTACGAATTTCTGGAGTAAAATTTTCATATAATCCTTCTTCAAAATGTGCGTGTTGTGTTCCAGAGCCGAAATGATTTTCGATTGGAATACCACTTAAACCAGTAATATCATACCCAATATCTTGCAATAATTTTTTATATTCTTGGAACCCAAAAATTCCAGTATAAAAAGAATTGCCAATATTACCATGCCAACCATTTGGATGAGTACCTATACCAAGAATATGTAATATTTCATGTATAAGAACTATAACATTAATAGCTGTTTTATGTAGATTATTATTTGTATCTCTCGAACCATTCAGATTATAATGTACCCCATTATTATTTACATTTTGAGAATTGATTCCAATTTGAGGTGGATTTGATTCAACATCTGCCCAACCAAGAATATTTGGATTAGAAAGAGTTGTATCTTCTATTATTTCTATAGTTGGAAATTCTGTATCAGTAGATATTATAATATCCTCTATTATATATTTTGCCCATTTAATATGATCCAATATTGAACCAGATGCATCGCTATTTAATGAAACTGGTGGACCATTTAAAGATGAAACATTTTGTCCTTGATATTCCAAATTTAATTGAAAACCTGGTGAAAAATAATTGTTTATATCATTATTTCCTTGAGCTATATAATAACCTTTAATCAAAAATGTAATATCTAAGTCTTTAAAATAATTTATTTGTCCTTCATTCGATCCTAAATCTTCAGTAATTGTTATTGCATCATTAACATCATTATTGTCAATTGTTGGATCATTATGTATTTTATAATAATTTGGAAAATTAGAAACACCTATATAATAATTTCTAAACTGTTGAGATAGATTTTTCATAAAGAATTCCCTTTGCTCGGTTCCAGAATATATTGCCCGTATTTTCAAAATTTCACTACTATCAACCATATTTAAACACAACAAAAATATCCTCAAATTAATACATAGTTTCACCATATATCAAATCAAGTATTTTTGTTGAAATATATCTTGAAATAATAAAAGCAGATATAGATATTAATGGAAATGGCTTTATAAAAAATAAAGAAGTAACTGATAATGATTTTAAAGCTTTAGCTCTAATTATAGCATTTTGACAATGAATACAAGAATCTATATGTTTTGTTCTATCTCTTTGTTGTTTTGGAGTTAGTTCTTTTATTTTATTGTTATCATTATTGTTTGAATATATTGGAATATGGCTCATATGCTTTTGCCACCATTTCCTCCAAATAACTGGTCCTATATCGGAAGTGGTTGGTGTATTATAACATTCTAATAAGGTTTTATTTTCCGATTTCATTATTTTATTACCCTCTATTTCACAGTTATGTAACCAAACATCTGTTTCAAGAAATTTATTTCCAAAAGAATGTGAGATCCATTTTGGAAATAAATTTGGAATATTAGCACCAAAAAAAACTAAATGAATTCGTGTAACTCCTAAAGAAACTGGCGTTAATAATGCCATGAGTTGTATATTAAATTGATTAGTCGCATTTAATGTCCTAAAATGATAATATGCTGGACTTGTAAATGAAACGATTCCAGTTCGCATTTTTCCCATAATTCTATCAGTAAAATGAATCTCTAATTCGTTTGAATCTTCTTTTGATGTAAGAACTTTCATAGGAATATCAATTCCATCACTACGGACACCTTGTAAACCATGATGAGCAAATGGTATATGAGCAGGATCCATAAAATTTTCAACCATAAAATCAAAAGAATAAGGTAATTCTCTTGTTAAACATGTTTTTACATTGTTTAATTCTGGAAAAACAATATCTGGTCTTTTATTAAAGTTTGCATTTTCTAATTCAAATTTTCCCCATAATATATCTCCGGTTTCAATTACTTTTACTGATTCAACATCTTTTCCAATTTCATCTTTTTTAGATTGCGGTATTCTTTCACACTTTCCTGTTTCAGAAAATTGCCAACCGTGATAAGGACATTCAATACAACCAGTATTTTCGTCAATTCGCCCTTGTGATAGTGGAGCTAATCTATGTGGACAAACGTCTTTAACAAGAGACCAAGAATCTGTTTTAGGATTTTTCCATATTACATAATTCTCATTGGCAATTGTTATTGGAGTGGCAGATAAGGATGGTAATGATGATTTTGAACCAATTGGTAACCAAGTGCCTTTTGAATCACAAGAATGACAGTTTGAACATAAATTACAAGTTTTTTTGATTTTTATATTCGGATTTACAGAATTTTGTAAAGCATTAATAGTCATAACACAGTTTAAAAAGTACAATTTCATAATGTTAGGATATTTTGTATAATATAATTATGTTGTTTTTTACTTAAATAGATATGGTATATTTGAATTTACCAGTTTCATTTGTAAAAAAATTAATAAAACCAAAGCCACCAAATTCAAATATTGTTTCAAATAAAGAAATATTTGTTCTTACTCAAGGTACAGTAGTGAATTTTATAATGAACCCATTAATTGGAGCTGTTGATACTTATTGGATTTCAAAATTAAACAATGATGCAATTTTAGCCGGACAAGGTACATCAGATAGAATATTTAACTCTATTTTTATGATCGCATCATTCACACCAACAGTAATTATACCACTTATTTCAAAATATGATTCAATAGGTGATAATGATAAAGTTAGTAGTATAATTAGTTCAAGTATATTATTGGTTGGATTAATAGGATTATTTTTAAGTTATAGTATATTTGTATTTAAAGAACCTGTCACAAAAGCTATTATTCCAAATTATGCACCTGCCTATATTTATGCAATACAATACTTAGAAATAAGAGTTTTAAGTTTAGGATTTGCATTATTAAATTCTCTTGCATTTGCTTCTTTTAGGGGTCAAAGAGATGTATATACACCAGTCAAAATTAACTTATATTCTCAATTAGCAAATATGATCTTGAATCCGATTCTTATGACAAAAATGGGTGTTAAGGGTATTGCTTTAGGTAGCGTAATATCCGAAATGATAAGTTTTCAAATGTTTTACTCATCTTTGTTAAAGAAAAAATTAATTAAATTCTCAAAAATTGATTTCAAAATTATAAAACTATTAATTCATAGGGGATTTAGTATTCAATTGAGAGCAATTTGCTTATCTTTAATAGGTTTAATTGGATTTCGTCAAGCACAACATTTGGATATATCAGGTTCTGTTGCTGCGGCTCATGTTTTAAATATGCAATTATTCGAAATAGGGCATATTTTTACATATTCTGTTGGATTAATTTGTCCAATTATAATTCCTAGGTATAGTAAAACACATTTTGTTGAAAAAAAATTATATAGATTTGGAACCAGTATATCATTATTGGCTATGATTAGTAACTTTATAATTGGTAAGAAAGTTTTTAAGTTATTTTCCAAAAATAAAAAAGTAATTCATTTTGCAAACAAAGTTATTCCAGCATCATCTTTATTTCAATTAATATGTGGATTAACTTGTGTTACTGAAGGTATGATACAAGGATATGGCATGTATAATGTAATTGGATATGGAACAGTTTTTTCAACTTTAATATTTTTTTGCGCAATAAATTTATCAAATAATCTTACACAAATATGGTACATTATGTGTTTATCAACATCATTTAGAGGAATTTTTAATACATATTTAATGAAAAAACTACAAAAAGAAAAAGCAAATTAAATATCATCAAAATCATTTCCATCATCGAAATTTTGAGAATAATCAGAGTCAAAAGTAGGAATATCATTATAAATATTGTCTGATTGTGTATTATTCGATGGTATATCATTCAATGGTATATCGTTTGATGATAATACAGTTTTAATATCAAATTGAACTTTTGTACCTTCTTTGTAGCGTCCTAAATTTCTTCTCGAATCTTCACGATTTGTTTTTTGATCATCCTTGTTATTACTTTGACCAAAAAAACTTGAAGCCTCATCTTCTTCAGCAATTGCGTGAGCATCTTCCACAATAGATTTTGTCATAATTATGGTTCTTCCAGAAATAACTTCTTCATTTTCAATTAAATATACAATAATTGATTCAAGAATAATTCTGTAATCAGAAAAAGCCAAATCTAATGTATCCATTTCATGTAACAAATGTTGTATTAAATGAAGCCATGTTTTTTCCCAAGAAACTATTGAATTAGTAGAAACATATTTTCTAAAATCAACTATATCTTGTGTAACAATTTCCAGAAATTCTTTAAAATTACTTAAATTATTAATATAATGAGTAACGTTATAAGTATTTGATAGCCAGATTCTTATTCTTTCTAAATGGCCTTTATCACCTAAAATTTTCCATATTGTTGGAAGACTAAATTTTTCATTTGGGGTTTCTTTTAATAACACAGTAAATAGATTTTTAATTAGTCCTTTATATTGTAATTCTATTATATCTTTGCTTAAATTTTCATCATTATTTATTAGGGCCCATTCCATGTTTTCAACAGATAATGTATTATTTTTAAACATTTCCCATTGATTTCCTAATTGATGAATAATATTTTCTTCTTTTGAATCATATAAATCTATATTAATTCTATTTTTTGGGTTACTAATATTTGGAACTATTGGTATAATAGTTCTTATTTTTTTGGAAATAATAATATTAGACCTCTTATTTTGCTTAGTTTTTTTGAAAGCGCCTATATTTGATTTATAAGAATATGTAAATTTATGGACTTTTTGTAAATTATCGGAATAATTCCATTTATTTCTGGCATGAGTTATTATATTTGACTCTTCAATCAAAGAATTATCTTTTGCCCATAAAGATTTATTAGTTTCACCATTTACAGCAAAAACGTTTAATATAATTTTAATTCGAGCTTCGTGACTTATAGAAATTTTGGAGTAAATATATGAAGCAATATACAAGCCAACAGTATCATACAATTTCTTTTCAAAGTTTTTTCTTGTATTTTTGATTTCTTTTATAAGACGTTTACTCAATTTATTTAGAATATCTTTAGAGCTTGTTTTATCTTTTTTGAGTTTTTTCCATGCAATATATGTTTTTTTCAAATTAGTACTAAATTTAACAAGATTTTTAATTATCTTTTCAGGTACTTTTGTATCATATAATTCTAAATCATCAAAACTGAAAAACGATACATAAGAATTCCAATTTGCTTCGGTTTTGAAAAATTCATCCAAAGGTTCTTTGTAGTTATCAATAGAAAGTGAATCGTTTATATTTTGACCATATTGTTTATGAGAACTAAATTCATTTAATAGTTTTATGAAACCATCTACAAAGCCATTAGTTGTAATATGTGAATATAATTCTAAATCTTTACCTAAGTGTTTTGATAAAACATAACTATTTTGTTTAGTAATGTTTATATTCACTCTTTGTATATTATATACATCATGAACATCCTCAGTAGTACCTATAATATCTCCATTGATAATACTAATAATATTTTGACTATTTATTTCTTCTTGTCCCCATTGATTAATAAGACATTTTAAACATTCTTGTTCATTCTTTTTTGTAGAAATATTAGCTTCTAATTGAAGAATAATATGTTTTGGTAAAAATTCTTTACCAGTGAATATATCTATAAAATAATATGGATTTTCACCTTCAAATTCTGCATTTCGAACATATTTACCACAAAACAATATTTGTAATTGTGTTTTACTTCTTAAAACAAGATTATCTATCTTTTTTGAATTATTCCATACTTCAATAGTTTCAGAATATGTATTTAATGAAGAATCATATAAATATGTAGAAAACTGTTTTGAAGTAGATTTCTTTTTTGATTCTTGAATAATTGGACGTTCAATTTCTTTTGAATTTTTAAACACTCTTTTTTCATTTAGTCTTTCTAAATATGAGTTATCTTCAATATTGAGAGAAGTTCCTTCAAAATTGTTGATTATTTCTGATATTTCTTTAGTATTTTTGAAATGAGATAATACTATAGAACGTGGCCAAATTTGATTATTATCCCATACAAAATCGTTAATAAATGGTTCTATACTATCATAATCTAATTTATTAGATTTTTCTATTTTCGAATTTAACAATTTTTCTGGAATTTTTAGTGGATTTAAAGGTATATTCTTAATATTATTTTGTTTTTCAATATACAGTTTTTTGTTTGAAGGTTTGGTCCATGATTTTGATTTATTATTAGATTTTTTTGGTTTTACAAGTTTTATTTTACTTAAATAATTATTTGGAATATTTTCAATACTTATGTTAAAAATTGAAAAAGCATTGTTACCTATAGAATCATATATTTTTGAAAACATTTGTATTGATGGTGGAAGTTTTTCTAAAATATTATTTGTACTTTTTACTTTGTATTTTTTAATTAGTGCAGAATCTTGTGTATTCGGTATAATTTCATTATTATAAACATAAGAAGGATTTAATACAATTGGTAAACCATTTTGCTCACATTCTACAATACTTTTTACATTGAATTGTTTTGATTTGTGTCTAACTATAAGGCTTTGTAACTGTTTTTCAATAAATTGGTAATAATCCAATTGATTATAATCTTCATTGTTTGCAGTTTTCCAATCAAACTCTTCATTATCGCTTTCATCTGATTGGTTATCTGATTGGTCATCTATATTATTTGTTTTTAAATCTGTCTTTTCTATTATTGGTACAATATTTTCACTGTTAATTAGTTCTAAATTTTTTTCCCATTCTTTCATAGCATCAAATTTGGTATATAGTGAGCTAAATACATGTTCAATTAAATTAATTATTTCTTGGTCTTCTATATTAGATTTTTTGAACATTTCACGAATTGCCATACCTATTTTTTCTCGCTTTTGTTCTTCAGTTAGTTCTCTTTCTGATTGTAATATTTGTCCTTTTATACGAAATGTATCTTTAGTTTCTTCTAGCTCTTCTTCACTATCGAATTCACTATCACTATCACTATCTTCTTGTATTTCAATAAAATCAAGAATATGATTATTATTCAATTTAGATATACCATTATATACATTAACTTCAATATCTTCATTGAAAACTGGTTTTATGTTAGGAAATAATTTTTGGTTATTTCTGGCAGTATGATTATAACATACTAAAATATTTGATTCTTTGTTTATTGAAACAATTTTAAACAAATTACCTGGATCAAATTCGGTGTTGTTTGGAGTAGTAACAATGTTATATAATTTTCCAGATTCCAAATTTTTTGAATAAGCTAATTCGCTGTATCGAGTACTAAAAAAATCATTATCTATGTTTGATTGTATTATGTTAATTAAAAATTCTTCTTCTTCAAATTCAAAATATGGTGAATCAGTTTTAGCATATATATGTTCATTCGTATTTGAAATCTCTATTCTGTAATTAAATCCAAACCAGTCTTCTTTTTCAATTGTATAATCTGCTATATTAATAGTAATTTCTCCGTATTTATTATCAGGGTCTAAATAAGTAATTATCCCAATAACTGATTTTCCCAGATTTTGTGATTGAGAAACAGGGGGCTTATTAAGTTCTAATTCAATTTTATCACCAATTCTCATTAATTGTATAATCTTATATTTTTATCTGAAAATATGTAAAACAAAAACTTCACACATATCTATTAATGGAGTTAGGATACAGTTTTTCATTAAGTTTTGAAGATCTTAATTTAATATCACCTTTTGGGCTAAATTTTTTAAATAATTCAAGAAATGAAATGATAAGTTCAGTAGAAACTGAATTTCGTAATTTGATAATAAATCAAACAACAAATATTATTAGTAGTGAAAATGAAGAAAGAATTTCAAGATTATCAACACAAAATTTTAAAGAAAGAATGAGAGAATTATTAGATGAATTTTTATCATATGTTCAATTTCATGTTACTATTATGAGTAGACCAAAACAAGGAGAAATAATGCTTAATAATAAAGACTATAACAAATACATTATTAGTAGAAAGGGTAGTGTTAAATTAGCAAAAAAACTTGGTCAAAATAATGAACAAAGATTATGTCCAATTTGTTTGGAACCATTACTTTTAAAAAGAATTTGGCATAGTCCGCATTGTGATCATTTATTTCATCCAAAATGTTTAAAATATTATTTAACAAAAAAATGTAAAAAACCTTTATGTCCTGTATGTCGTACAGATGTTAAAATTGAAAGAGAAGAATAATTAATGGATATTAGTAAATTGATTTCAAAATTTTTACAAAGAATCGATGGAGGAATATTTGAAAAACTTGTACAATTTCAATCAAATGACAATAATTTTGAACAAAATATAACATATGAACCTTCATACAAAATATTACCAAAAGTACTATTTGATGGAAATATTGAATTATTAAAAATAGATGAAAAACCAGTTTATAAAGGAACTATTGGAACTATTTATTGTGGATATTATAACAACAAAAAAATTTTATTGAAAGTTGTTACAATTAATACAAAGCAAAATGTCAAAAAGGATTTGAATTCAATTAAATTTTTTGGAAAAATTGTTTCATTAATATTACCACACATTTCTTCAATTACAACAGAAATATGTGATAAATTTGTTTGTGAAACCAATATAGAAAGAGAAAAACAAATGTGTAATCTTATTCATAAGAAAAAATTTGATAACTTTTTACATAATATAGAATTTTTAATACCAGTAATAGAATTATCACATATTGATGGAATATTCGCTTATTATTATAAGGAAGGTGTCCCTATTTATAATAATATAGAATTAAAAGAAGATGTTGGAAAAAGAATAGCTCTTTGTTTTTTTAAAGCCATTTATGAATATCAAATTATTTTTGGAGATATGAATCCTGGAAATATATTATATAATGAACAAACAAATATAATTAGTTTTATAGATTATGGGTGTGTTTTTGAACTTAATAGTAATCAAATAGATAATATAAAATGTTTACACAAAGCTCAAATAACTAAAGATAGTTTATGGAATTATTTAAAAACTTGGGATGCTCCCCGTATATTATCAGATACAATTTACTATAAATCTCGAATATTTTATGAAGATAAAGAAACAAAACATAGTTTTACTACATTTTTTGACATATTGAACTATACAAATATAGCTAAAACTAAATTACCAACAGAATTGATTGTTACAATTAGAGCTACTTATCAGTTAATAGAGCTAAAACAGCTATTAGGTCTTTCTTTTGTTATATCTGAATATTTTGAATTTATTTTGTGATATCTTAAAAGAATCTAAAAAATATAATACTATGGTTACTTTCATTAATAATGGCAATACATGTTATTTCAATGTATTAATGCAAATATTAATATTCAGTAGAAAATACCCCCAATCAGGAACACAAAAAAATAAGCTCCAAACAAGTTGGTTTTATATTATCAATAAGTTACAAAAACTTAAAATTAATACTATATATAATCCTGTATTGGTGTTTAGATTATTGAAATGGGACAAATTTTTTATAAAAGGAAAAAAACATGATGCTCATGAAGCTTTTTTACATTTAGTAGATTATATTAATTACAATGACTTTAAAGGAAAGGAAATTGAATTTATGAATACAGCTGATCCACCATATGAAAAGAATTTAAGAAAAATAAATATTAATTCTTTAGAAATTAGTGTAAATCACGATAACTTAAATGATTGTTTACAAGAATATTTTAAAATTGAATCTATTTCTGATTGGAAAGATTCTAAAAACAAAAAACGTGTACTACAAAAAACAACCAGAATTTATAAAGCTCCGCTTAATTTGGTAATTTTACTAAGACAAACTTATTTTTCAAAGAAACGTTTATTATATCCATTAAAATTGGATATAAATGAGTGGTATGTTGGAAAAACTCCCATATATTATACTATTCGTAGTGTAGTAATTCATAAATATGAACATTTCTATGTTTATTGTAGAAATGGTTCAAAATGGTATTTATTTAATGATGAACAATTAATAGAATTAAATAATAATAATTGGATGCAAGAAGAACCACCATATATGCTTGTTTATGAATTAATTTAAAAACGAAAAAATTTGTGAGAATAACTTCTTGACATTTTTTTAAGACTATTATACTTTTCATCACTATATTTACCACAAACACGTCCTAATTCGTATAGATCATTTTGATTATTTTTAGATAATAATATTATTGTTGGATATTCACAAATTTTGTTGATATTTATTATTTTTTCTCCCCAATCTATAAAAATCGGTATTTCTTTTTCAATATGTGCAATAGTTGTTTTTATCATTTTTTTTGCACCAGGAGATTTTGTCATCCATTTTGGTAATGGTGCTATAACACATATTGAATCGTCTTTTATACCTTTATTTAATAAATTTTTTCCCCATTCTTTTGCAAGATCCTTAGTATCTTTTGTACATATTAATATATGACTATAGTTTTCCCATTCAATAGAAATATCGTGTTGATTTTTTAATTCATAAGTATGAAATTTTTGTATACTTATTGCTCTTATTGCTAATAAATTTAATATAAATTTAAATAAATGAAATCGCATAATTAATATTATGTTTTAATACCAGATAATGCCCAATATGTAGTCAAAATTGAACCACAAATAGAAAAAGGATAATTTGCGTATATATACCACATGTGTTGTACTTGTTTTTTTCCAATATAATAATTTTTATTAGCTTTGATAGGTAGATTGTATATATAATAAATAGTTTTTTCTGTTTTGTATATTGTTTTTCTGCTTTCACTAAAATTACGGTATGGTTGTAGCAACCAGTACATTTTTCTAACATTATATCGAAGAATTAACTTTGATCTATTTTCCAATTCTTTAGAAAACTTTCTAAAAATGGGTTTATATGAAATATTGTAAAAAAACATACCTATTCTTGAAAGCATAATAAATATATTATTGAAAATTTATTATACTGCTACAAAAGAGCCAATTTGTTATTAGTATATTTTCCAGATACTCTTCCTAACTCAGTTATATGGTTTTCATTTTTCAGTAAAACAATAGTAGGATATATATTTATATTATTTGATTTTGCGAATTCTTCTTCCCAATCAATAAATATAGGTATTCGTGTTTCAAGAATATATATACTTTTTTTAATTAAATACTTAGATCCAATTGCTTTTGTATACCACTTTGGTATAGATAAAATTGCGCAAATATTTTTGAGTTTTTTTTCATTAATATGATGAGCCCATTCTTTACAAGATTCATAAGGACCATTTTTACAAACAACTAAATATTTACAGTTAGCCCAATTTATTTCTTCATTTCTTTGGCTTATTAGCATTGGTGTATATAATTGAGTTTGTATACTAGTTTTAAAACTACAAAAATAGAGTATAAATGAAAGACTTTGTTTCAGCATATCTATAATATTTGTCTTACATTTAAACTCGTGTATAATATTAATGGGTGAAAAATATCATTATAAGGATTATGTACAATCTTTAAAGAAAAAACTAAAATATAAAATAGCAAAAGGAGGTGGTATTAATACAAGAAAATCCAAAATAGAAAAAACTTTAAGAAAAAGAAATTATATAGATGAACTTAAAGAAATATCACAATCTAAAAAATCAGAAAAAGAATTTAAAGATGATTTGAATGAAATTATTAAAAAATATCCTGAATCAAGGGAATTAATAGAAAATTTGAAAAATAATAGAAGAAATTTAAGAAGTTTTATTAGAAATAAGGAAAAAAACAATGCATTGGATGTAATTGTCAAAGACTTAGCCAATTTACAGGTTTCAAAAAATATTAAAGTAGGTGATCTTGTATTAGCTTATATTGACAAAAAATGGAATGCTGTACAAATTGATGCCGTTAATTCTAATGATATGTATACTGTAAGTTTATTGGATGGATCTTATGGTCAGGCAGATCCGGACAAAAGTATAAATATTCACTCAAGTTTAATTGAAATAGCTGATCATAATGAGGATACTGATTGGGATCCACTTATGGCGGAAGTTGAAAAAAAAGCTGTAGCATTAAAGGCAGATGTTGCGTTATCTACTAAAGAACCTACAAAAGATTTGTTTGAGCCATTAGTAAATCCTGTAGAAAAAGAAAAGTCTATAGCTCGCAAAAAAATTCGTGAAACAATAAAAAGAAGATTAATAAATAGGCAAAAAACAATTAGGCCTAAAAATAAACAAAAAACAATTAGTTCTTTGTCAAAGAATTTAAATGAATCCGAAAAATCTCATTTACTCGATCTTTGGAAAAAAATAGAGAATGTCAAATTGGAGTCAGATCGAATCAATATTAAGGATGATTCTAGTGATGATTCTAGTGAAGAAGTGGTCCAAGACTACAAAAATTTGGATACTTTTTTTAAAAAACGTTTAAAAAGAAGACTCAAACAGATTAGGACTAATAAGCCATTAATTCCAACAAACATACAAGAATCACTTAAAGAATTAGATGAAAAAGGAATGGAATTGAAGAAAATGACAGAAGAACTTAAAAAAGAAAAGGATGAAAAAAAGAAAGAAATATTAAAAGAGGCAATTGATGAAAAAGATAAAATTCTAAAGGAAAAAATTGATGAATTTTCGAGAATTCTTTCAAAACGTGATGAAACGGAGACTATAATTGAAGGCCATTTAAACAAATCCGATGCCGGAGAAAAACCTATACAAATTACTTTGAATGCAAAATATGAATCAGGACCAATTTTAGTAAATATAGGTGAACCTGGCAAAGAACGTCCGACCACTGGAAGTTTTATTAGAAATAAAGAAACAAACAATGCATTGGATATAGTTGGCGACTTGTACAAATATGATTCATCTATTAAAGTAAATATACCAGTTGGAGCTAAGGCTGGAGACAAAATTTATATAAATAAAAGTCAAATAATGATGCCCAATGTACCAGTCACTTTTGCTGATGGGGAGATTCATACTCCTAAAAAACTTGTTTTTGAAATACAGAAGGATGAATGGGAAGACTCTGACAACGAAAAAATTGATAGCAAATACAATATACAAAAGAATGTTGATCAAAAATCACTTGGTTTCTATGACCCACAAGGATATCATGGCGAAAAGATAATGAAACTAGGTCCTGATACAACCGAAGACGCACCTTTTGAAGAACAAATCAATTTTGAACAATTTAATATTTTACATAACGAAAGAGTTGAAAAAATAAAAAAGGAAGAAAAGGAAAAGAAAGAAAAGGAAGAAGGATATGAAGAGGAGAAAAAATCTAAGTCAGATTCTCCTATTCCTTATACTAAATTTCGTCCAGGTAGATCTAAGAGTTTTGAAAAGCTGAACGACAAGTGGAGAGTCGTGTGGTCAAAGACTGAAAATGAACCCTACTACTTTAACCTAGACACGAAAAAAAGTCAGTGGACGCCACCACCGCTCATCGGCCAACAGCCAATGGGCCAACCAGAATCTGAAGAAAAGGAAAAGAAAGAAAAGGATGATTCTGATGAGAATGAGGAAGAAAAGGATGATTCTGATGAGAATGAGGAAGAAAAGGTGGCAAAGCTCGCGAAGGGCCTGATCGCGGCGAAGGCTTTGGCGAAGATGGATACGGGGGCGGCCGCGCGCCTCGCCCGCGCGCTCCTCGACTATGACGAAGAAAAGGAGCCGTCGCTTGGGGCGCGCTACCACGGCGTCGTCGCCGACGATTTGTTGCCCGAGGGCAAGGCGCCACAGGTCTACGCGGCGACAGAAAAGGATGATTCTGATGAGAATGATGATGGGAAGGAAGACTTCGTCTCGCATCGCTTCGATGAAGACGACCTCGTCGAGGCGCTATATATGGACGGGAATTGGTACACCGCAAAAATCCTGAGGCCAGCTCCAGGCGACGGCAGGTACTTCATCGAGTGGACAGATCCGCGATTGCGCCACGGCGTATCGCGATCCAGCAAATTCACCACGATCGACGACGACGAGCTGCGGCCGGGACAGACTCTACGGCCGTGGAACATCCGCAATGACTCACTCGTGCATGCATTGGAGAAGGATGATGATGATGAAGGGGTGCCAGAAATGAAGAAAGATGATGATGAGGAAGATGATGAGGAAGATGATGAGGAAGATGATGAGGAAGATGATGAGGAAGATAATGAAGATGATGATGAGGAGGAAGATGATGATGATGATTCTGATAATAATGATGATGATGATGTAGTGAAGAAGCTCGCGGAGACGATAGTCAACCTGCAAACAAAGTATGCGCGTGGCGTCACGATCAGCGACGCAGATGAGGAAGATGATGAGGAAGATAATGAAGATGATGATGAGGAGGAAGATGATGAGGAAGATGATGATGAGGATGAATCACAAGAGAGTTCTAGTTATTCCCCATCTACTATATCATCGCTTACAAGCAATTCAGTAAATCTTGCAGAATCATCACCATTATAAAAATTTGATATGAAATATGGAATGTCGAATATGTTTTGATTGTACTAATGAACCACTAATTTCTCCCTGTAAATGTACTGGCAGTATGCAATGGGTACATAGAACATGTTTACAAAAATGGATAAATATAAAAAAAGACAATAAATGCCCAGTTTGTAAAGAAATTTATATTATAAATAGGGATAAAACTCAGGGATTTGTGTCATATCTTCTTGAAAGCGATACATTTACTACTATAATAAGTGGTTTGTTGTGTTTGTTGATTATAAATTTTTCATTTCATTACAAAATAAGACCCAATACAATAGCATTGAGTTTTTTTATGATAATTTTTGGAATGCATTACATTCAAGTTTTATTTCAACATGAAGAAATAAATTTTGACGAACTATTTGAAACAATGATTATTTATTCTGGTAATGGTAGAAATCAATATTCACATTTCGCAGTAATTGGGGCAAGTTTTTGGTTGATAATAGATAAGTTAAAACATAAAATATTGATTCCTTATGCGTAAGAATTATTTAATAATGTAATATTTAATGGAGGTACAAGACATATATCCAAAATTAGCTGAAAAAGGTTCGTGTAAAAAGTATGAGTCTATTCAAGGTGAACAAATCTTGTATAGTCGTAAAAAGAAAAAATATTGTAGAAATAAAACAAAACGAAAAACAGTAGTTATAAAAGAAAGTCCAGACTTGGCGCCCTCACAAAATGTTTGTAAAAATTCTAGTAAGAAAGATTTAAAAGAAATGGCACTATTGTTAAATATAAAAGAACCTGAAAAAGTATGTACATTGATAAATTCATGGAAACAAACTTATAAAAAGCCTAATATGAAGCAAATAAAGCTAGTAGCATCAATTCTTGATATATCTTATGAAAGATATAGTAATAATTTTTTGAATTCTTCTTCTAAGAAAGATTATGATATAGAATTAAGAAGAAAATTATTAGATTCAATTGAAAAAAAGATAAAAAATAATTTGACACCATCATTTCAATATTGGATAAATATTGAAAATACCGATTCAGTTAACTGGACGATAATATTATTGTCAAAAATAATATTGCCTGATAATTTTCCAGAACATTCTAATTTAAAAATAAGTGAAGATTTATATAAACATTATTTAATTTTACTTGGAAAAGAAGACGAAAAAAAAAGAAACCAATTTTTCGATGAAGAAAATCCGGGTTTTGAATATTTAAGCGATGAAGGAATAAGCGAATTAAAGGAAGCTTTAATTACCAAATTTTCAAGTTGTGTAAGTAAATTTGTATTTAAAAAGAGAGCATTATCTTGTTTAGTTAACAAATCTATATACTCAAAAAACAATTATGATCCTTTAGAGTTTTGTAAAAAAGAAATATTAACACGCAGTTATGATAATAAAAAATTCAGTATACCTTACAATGAATGTCTTATTGATAATTGTTCAGAAAATATAAAAAAACAAATCCAATAGCGCATTTTGAAAATGCATGTAAACTATATATAGTCTCCCGAACAATCGTAGCGCTCCAGTTCTATATTAGTTATACGCGTACTGCTAGGTCTGCCATCCCAAGTAGTTCCAAGTCCATCCTTTACATAAAAATCTCCTCCTGTCTCCCACGCAGATTGTTCTAAAAGTTCATTATTTGGTGGTTCAATTTTATGATCATTATTGCGCTTTACACTATTGTCTATTAGTATAGAATGATAATACTTTTCTTTGTTTTTCTTAATTTCGTCCCATCTGAATTCAATAAGAATATTAGACCGTAACTTATTGTCGTCTTTTTCATACCAAGCACCCCCTTTACAGTATCTTTTTAGATGCTGATTCTGTGGAATTATTCTATAACTGATTGGGTAACCTAAATATGGTACATTGCTCTCCGTAATTCCGTCTATAACCTTAAGGTCCTTATTATCTTTTTTTGTAATCCATCTAAGCCATTTGTATGCAACAGTGGTTGGTTTACCTAGGCCATTTTTATAAATTAAATCATCAGTATCATATTCAGTTCTGAAACTAAGATCCCAATCTAAATCATGTGGTCCTCCATAAGGCATTCTCTCAAAGTAAAGAATGGGTAATTCAATAACACAATAATACATTCCCTTTTCAGATGAAACACTAATGGCTCTTCTTACAGAGAAATAGAACTTATTTGTTAATTCGGTCATAAGCTTTTTCTCCTTTCTCTTTAATGAGCGTTTCCATTCATCCTGTGCGAAGAACTTTTTATTTTCGATGTCTTTTAAACTATTTTTTGTTTTGGTTGTAATTTCATCCATGATATTTAAAGATGATTGTAAATTCTCCATTTTATTTTGTTGTTTTAGTATTTTATTTTGTTGTTTTAGTGATATATTGTTATATACAAAAACGTATAATCATTTTTATAAAATTGATAAAAACATTGGATATAAATATGCAAAATAAGAATAACATTACAAAAGTATATGCATTATTAGCATTACATAGTTGGCCAAAAAGAAGAATGGAAGAAAAAGGCGAAACATCAAAAAGATATAAGATGTTTTACAAAAAAACAAGAAAAATAAGCCTAAATTCAAAAATATTGAAAGATTATAATAAAATACAAGACTTAACTACATCCAAATATGTGACTTATATTAACAATGTAAATAATACAATAGTAATGTCAATACGGGGTACTGATGTAGCACAATTTGAAGAAAACGATTTTTATACGGATGCTTTATTATTTCTTGGAAAAGAAAAGAATCGTTCTATTTATAAAAATAGCTATAACAATTTGAAACAAATATACAAAAAATATCCAAATTATAAGGTAATACTTTTAGGTGCATCATTAGGTGGCAGAGTTGCGATTGATTTACTTGATTCAGATTTAGGTGAAAAACTATACGAAGTACATGTATTTAATACTGCAACAGTACCATTAAATCTTTATAAATCAGCAGTATGTCATATGGATAATATGACAAAAAAAGATATGAAATTTTGTAATAATCGAGATAAGTTACATATTAATCTTGTAAATAACGATATACTATCAATTTTAAGCCTTGGTGAGAAAGCAAAAACAAAAAAAGTATTTACAAAGAAGAAAAAAAGCTCTAGGTATTTAGTTGGAAAAAACAAAAACATAAAAACAAATCACTCAATCATGAATTTTATATGAATCAACATCATTATCCATTGCATTGATGCCTAAAATGTATACATTATTTTATAATTGAACAATTCAAAATCCTTTTTATATATTTTATTTATAGTTTCAATGGTCTCTAAATCAAAATAATCAGGTAAATTATAATTTTTTATGCTTGAATATTTAGTTTCTAATTTTTCAAATTTAACTTCATTAATTTGAAAATCAGAATTACATATAAACATATATTGCGGGTAATAATGAATAATTTTACTGTTAAAATTTGTATTAAAATCGTATTTTGTTAGATCTTCCTTGACCCAATTTTTAAAATCATTTATATTAGATTTGTTATTTAGATAAAAAAAAGCACTTATAACTCTGTTGTATGGATTTCTAGTATATGTATAGTAGTTAATCTGTTGTCCTTTTAAAAAACTAATATACTTACTATTACACATAAAGGGTATATGTGCCATATCAAAATTATTTTTCACGTACCAATATTTTTTTAAAACAATATTATGTGATGTTTTTTTAATTTTATTCCTTATGAATTTCCCTGAATTTTTTGGAATATGTATATAACAATACACTGTACCATTATTTTTATAAATTAGCATAATATAAAAATTATTAAAATATAAAGAAGTTGTTGATTACAGAGTTTAAAATGTTCAAATATTAATGGTATTCCATAATGTGTGTGAAACTATATTCAGAAAGATGCTGTTAAAATGTAAAGAAGAAGAAAGTTCAAAAGAATGTAGTGAATTGAATAATAATTTTGACAAATTATGTAGTAAAAAGGGTACTGATTGTGACTTAATGTACAACATTCTTTTAGAGTGTTGTTATAATGAAGTTTGGAATTTTTCAGAAAAGCAATGTAAAATTCTGAAGAAAATTGTAAAAAATGAATGCAATTAGCTTTCTAATTTTTGAGTATTTGAAATAGATGAAGTTTTTATATTATTTTTGATAGAATCTAATTTATCTGATTGTTTTTGTTCTTGTTCTTGTTCTTGTTCTTGTTCTAATTCAATATTAGCTTGTTGTTTCATTTCATTTTCATTTGCGGCTTCTTTTTGAATAATTTCTTTAACATTAACTCTGTCTTCTTGTAAATTAAATTTTTTCATTACAAGTGAAGATTGTTTAAACCAATCACAATGAGATTTCATAATATCATCAAGTTTCCAATAATTCATCATAAATGCATGACAGCCATATGTCCATGCAACTTCTGGATTTGTATTATCAGAATAGTCTTCTGGAATTACAATAGTATAAATATTTTGATTTGAAAATGCGAAAGATTTAGGATTTACTGGAGAACTGACTTCTTTTGATGTTAATATTCTGGCGTTATTTGATGAAGTATGTAAATTTACTAATTCATCCAGAAGTGTATGACTAGTTTCTCCACTAACTATAAGAACAATCTTGTTTAATAATTTACAAACTGGCTCTCTGGCAACAGATTTTTTTGAATGATATGAGTATCTTGGATCAAGAATATGATCTCCATGTATAGAATCAACAAATGTGTTGGCAATTTTATCCATAACTCCCAAATTATTAGTTTTAATATTAAGATGGATTAATAATGGATCATCATATTTTTCTACAAATCCATAACTTGAGACTACTTCAAATACTTCTTCTAATGATAAATAATTGAGAGATGGAAGTCCTCTATATTCTGAACGTATTACTGGTATTATTTCATTATTAACAACATGAGAATAAATATCGAAATCTAAAAATCTAGCTCCTGCTTGTAAAACAGTTTTTAACATTTCAGTACTAACATAATTGCCAGAAGAATAAGGAGCCACACAACTTTGATGACTGGATGCAATATAAAAATCAACTAACTTAGCTCCATTTCTTTCGTCGCATGCGGCTACAGCAGATGTAACACATCCCTCAATTTCTCGACATTCTGTGCTATTTGATGTATAATAATCGCCAGTATGATATGTAATACATCTGGAAATAGGTTTTACTCCAATCATTAATTCATTATAGAGAACTTGTAATGATTTAATGGCATTATTCTCACTAAGTTCAAAATTGACATTTTTATTAACAAATGCACAGCTGAAAAAAAAGTGTACACCAAAAGCAATTGTTATAGCACATGTGATAAGTACAATTAATACTGAAATAGGTTTATGCGCACCTCCAAGAATTGTCAAATATAAACCAAGAAATATTAAAGACGTTAAAGAGCCCATAAAGATAAGCCCATTATTCATAATTTGATTTGGTTTATTGAAACATGCCCTTGATGACGGAGAATGATTAGTCATTTTGATTAGGGCATAAATATATAAACTAATAGAAATTCCGATAATAGAATACTTTTCAATATTTTTAAAATCAATTGATTTTATTTTGTTTTGTATATTGTCTATGTTAGTAATATTTTGTAGATGTTGTGGCATTGTCATATTAGGTAGTATGTTTGTATTGTCCATTCCTTAACAATTTATTAGATTTAAAAATGTACACACACACAAAAATGATAACAAGTTAGTTGAAAATACAAAATACTAAGATTAAGAAAAAAATTCTATAATGGTGAATAAAGGAAAAATTCCAACAAAAACAGAAATAAATATATTAAAAAAGAATGAAGCAAAACAAAAATTGGAATCTTTGAACTTAGATTCAAATGGATCACGACCAGAATTACATGAACGTTTAATGATTTATTATCATGGTATTGATTCAGTAAAAAAAGAAAAAAAGGTCAAATCTTCGAAAAAAGATGTACCCTGTAGAAGTGCTATTCGATTAATGAAAAAGGGTGATATAATTTCTATTCTAAATGAATTGAATTTACCAACAAATGGTGGAAAAGATTGTTTAGTAAACAGACTGGATTCATTTTATAGGCCAAATAATAAAGAAAAAAAACAAGATTCATTGAAGAACAATGTTTTGAAAGAAAAATTGAAGAAAAGTCTTACAAAAAATCAGATTAGAAACATGACTAAAAATGATCTAAAAGAAAATTTAGAAAAATTAGGATTATCAACAAATGGTGCAATTATTGAAATGTCAAAACGTTTAGAAGAATATTATCATCCACCATTATGTTCAAATATATCTACAAAATCAAATTTACCTACCTGTAGTATTAAAAAAGAAGTTTTGAATGATAAAACAAGCACATCACAAGTACATGTCATTTTGTATAATGGAAGGAAGATAGGTGTTATGTTTGATAATTTACAAGTATTAGAAGAGTCTTCTGATGATGAATGGATCAAAACAGATTTACATTGGGATTTAGAAAATTGGTGTCCATACTAAATTTTGAATGCAAAAATCCGTTTATATTGCTTAAGTTTAACCTATGCTTAATATATCTATGAGTCATCTATCTCAATTTAATTCTGCGGTCCATGGATTAGTTGGCGATTTCAAAAAAATGAAATATTTAGAGAAGGATGTATTAAGATTAGAGACATATATAGAAATAACACATATTAATGCACGTTCAATAATAACACAATTTCAAACTCATGTATTGAAGGATGTATTTGTTTCAAATATATTGTCAAATAATGTTGATTTTTTTATGAAATATGATGCTACAGAAATAATAGCAAAAGAAGCAAAAAATGCAAATGAAATAAATTATGCTCATTCTTTAATAAAACGAATACAAGATTTAGTAAAATCAATGAGACAAAATAAGTCTTATGAAAATATTGATGCAACATTCAATTGGATAAAAGTTTTATGTTTTCACGCATATTCTGATTTAGGTATTAATGCTGCTGAAAAATTTACCCAATTGCAAAGACAAGGTCCTAATTCATGTGTATAATAAAAATCAATCAGCTCCAAAGACTTGTGGGCTTTCGTCAGACAATATTTTCGAAAAGTTTGAACATGTATTCAGATATTTATCAACAGCAATTTGTCCAATTTTGATTAATTCGTCTTTTTGTTTTTCAGAAATATAAAAATCATAAGATCCGATATTATTTGGATATATAATCTCAATGGTATCTGTTTCACCGCCTTCTATAATTTTTCCATGTTTTTCTTGGGCGGCGTAAAATATAATATTTATAATTGCTCGAATGTATTGAATAATATTTGTAGGTTTAGAAAAACCGTTTTGTGTTGATTCAATAACACTTACAAGATTACATGCTAATGCTGGAATATTTGGAAAAGCATCTGCAGGTAGATTAGCATTAAGGGCACCATCGACAAACATTTTATCTTCCCAATAAACTGGTTCAAAAAACAGAGGTATGGTTGATGATGCGCGACAAGCAACACTAATTGGCATATTTGGATGATTATGTCTATCTATCATTTCATATTGTCTTGTAAAAACATTACATACACCGACTCTTAATTCATTACCATTAAGTTCATATAATTGTTGCATAGTACATTTTTCTATACCATATTTTGATACAAATAAATCTTCAAGATAGATTTCAATATTTTTTCCGCTATAATATCCATAATTTTTAATTAAATTAAAAATTCTTCTAATAACACCAGATTTTCCATCTAAAAATTTTTCTAAAGGTATATTCTTAATAGCTACTATTAATTCATTACCTGTAAATCCAAATGCTAAAAGGGATGCAGCTTGTGCTCCAACGGATGTTCCAGCAAATTTATTGATATTGGTTAATAATCCTTTTTCTTCAAGTCTTTTTGCAACTCCGGCATAAATAATTCCAAGTGTGCCACCACCTTCAAACAGTATAGCCTGTGGTTTTTTTCCTTTATATGTACATTTTATATTGGGTAAAAATTCAAAACTAAAAACTAAACTTGTAAAAAAACAAAATTTAATAATCTTTTTTAAATTGAAAATCATAATATTCTTTTATGATAAGTTTACTTTAAATAGAATGAAATTGTCAAACAAAATACCTAAAGAAATTATTATAAATATTTTAGAGCCATATACCCGAAAATGTCAATCAAAAGAATTGATTGATGATATTAGTGGCTATTATTCTACCTTGAATTTAATATTTAATAAATATTATTCTAATTTGTATGATGATTATGGAAATTATTTTTTAAATAATGGAATAACACCAAAATCAAAAATAAAAGTTGGTCGTTTAGTGTGGTATTTTTTGGAATTAGATATGCTAGTTTTTATGCTTTCAAATAATTTATTACCAAATTTTTCAAATATTATTGATAACGCATATTCAAGAGTTTTGGTTGAAACTATACAAGATGAATATACTGATTTTTGGTTATTTGATATTATGAAAGAATATAAGAAAACAAAGAAAAGGGTATGTTTAATGTGGGCTAAATTAAAAAATACACAACGTTTGTATTTTATAAAAAATTATATTATATAATTTTCGAATATATTAAGACATTTTAAATGTAAGACATGTTAAGTAAAATAAGTAAAAAAGTAAAAAAAAGATACTTCTAAGGTAATGGAAATATCTTTTGGTAATATAATTTTATTATTGGCTTTTATTGGTTCAATAATAGTTTTTTGTGTATGTACTTTTTTTAATCCTCATCCTACTAGTTCAAAATTCCTTTTAATAGAAATAATCAAACAATCTTCATTCGTATATTTTTTGATACAAGTTATTGGAATAATATATTATACTGGATATTTGACTATTGATAAATCGTATATATTACCTTTAGTAATTGGAATTAGTGTGTATATTTTAACAATAACAATGGGTTATGCTCAAATGTACAATTGTAAAAAACCGAAAAGAACAACAATATTGTTACAATCTTTGAAACCTGTAATAGCAGTAATAGTAACTTGTATAATAATATTGAAAGTACCTATATTAAGTCAAGGATTTTATGATTTAGTTGGAAAAGAGTCTGATTCTGATTTAGCAATGTGGACTTCGTTTGGTTTTTGGATGGCTTCATCATTATGGCCATCTATACCATTAGCATATTTTTCTATTGAACAAAATTCTTGTAGTAATGATTCAGAAATAAATGTAACGGAAATTCCAGATAAAGTTCCTATTCCTGAGACGATATAGTTATATAATCGTAAATTTGTGAATATCTTTTTTCACCAATTTTAGCAGACTTTGTAACATGTAGAAATGTAGACTTGTCTTTAATACCTTGTAATAAAGAACTCCAATTGGGATAGTTATTAGCAATTATTTGTGCAATTTTTTTTGAAATACCCGGAATTTGACTAATTTGTAAAATGTAACATATTTTTGGTGTTAGATTTTGTTTTTTAGAGACGTGTAATGTTTGAATATATTCTTCTTGTGTTGAAAAATTAGAATTAATATTGTGATCTAGTCCATGATTATAAAGTTTAGAGTCTTTTATCAATTTATCTTTTATTAGTTGAATCAGATTCGTAGTTTCTTGTATCGACCCTGTAAGAAAAACACACATTTTATCTTTGAATTGTAATCTAATAATTATTTGTTTCAAAATATTTTTGAATTTAATATCGTATTCTGGAACGTTTCCTTCAATTATATATCCTTTATGAATAAAATTGCTTACATTAATTCGTTTTTTTTGTTCTGAAAAACGACCATCACACAAAGAAGATTGTAAATCTTTTATTGTTTTTCTTTCCAATATAACTAATTTGGTTTTGTCATCAGATTTTATGATATGTATATCTCCAACATCAAGATTCGTATATGTAGCTAAATCTGTTCCTAAAATATTTTTGATTCCATTTTCACGATAATCAATTACAATATCCATTTGTTAATAAGTTTGATTTTTATATTTATATAAGAGTAAGATATGGACAATTACAAGATTTGTGTCATAGGTGCTCTGTGCTTGGTCATTTTAGGCTTATGCTATTTGATTAGAAATCGTAACGTCGAATCATTTGAAGATTCTGTAAAAAGCGAGGTAAAGGCTGTTGAGGAATCAGCCCCTGTCAAAAAATCAAATAGAGGTGTACAAAAATCACCAGGTCCTGTTCCAGCTGCCGAAGGTAGCCAAGAACAGCCAAAAAGACTTTTGGACGATGAAAGCGATCCTGTATTAGGAAACGCAAGTCCTGCGTCAGCTTTTCCCAAAGGTTCTTTAAAACCTCAAGACTTATTGCCAAGTCAAGAAGCTACCGCATGGTCGCATGCCAACCCAGTTGGAGCGGGTGAACTTGAAGATCAAAACTTTTTGACTGCTGGATTTCACGTAGGAATCAATACCGTAGGACAAAGTCTACGCAATGCGAATTTACAAATTCGTTCTGAACCACCTAATCCTCAAAAAAAGGTAGGACCATGGATGCAATCAACAATTGAACCCGATTTAAATCGTAAAGCTCTTGAAGTAGGTGGAGAAATGTAAATTTACACCTTTAGAAATTTAAAACGCATACTTTATAGATTGTTTTTCTTTTTTCTTGTCTTATTTTTAGATAAATAATATTGAACAAAGGCCACCATATCGCATGTTAGGTGTTGTGGAAAAAATGAATACATTTTATCTTAGATAATATACACTAGGAATCACACAACACATTTATAACTTCCTTAGCGATAGCTTTTCCCAAATTAACGGGAACAGCATTGCCTATTTGTTTATATATTTGATTAATAGAACCTGAAAATTTGTAATTATCTGGAAATGTCTGAATTCGTGAATATTCGAGTGTTTGTAGAGGACGTGTTTCTATTGGATGACACCTTTCTGTTTGTTTTTGGGAGGGCGTCGTCAATAAAGTAAGACTTGGCTTATTCATATCCAAACGTTTAAGAATACTCCGTTTTCCACCACCAGAGTCATAACTGTTACCCATATATTGTCTGGCAATGTCATCTGGTATATCTACCCAACATCCTCCTTCAGGTACTAATTTCATTATATCATATTTTTCTTTTTTATAAACGGCACCTGGTGATTCAGGACAATTTTCAAGAACATCTTTTAACACGGGTTTATATTTATGTGGTTGTGGAAAATTAAATTTTTTTTTTATTGAACTATTGATACCAACTATAATAAGACGTTTCCTATTTTGAGGGACAGAATAATCATTTGCATTTAATACTTTGTAATTTATGATATATTTACCTATTTTGTTAATCTCATTAATAATCATTTGTAAAGTATTTCCTTTGTCGTGTGTTACGAGACCCTGGACATTTTCAATTATGAATACATTCGGAGTTAAAATATTTATCATTTTAATGAAATGAAGAATTAATTTTCCCCGGTCATCCTTTATACCTTCGCGTTTACCCGCTTGTGAAAATGATTGACATGGTACGCCACCCATTAAAACATCTATTTTTTTATCTTTGTATTTTTCCAAATCTAAATCCACCATACTACCCCTTATAATATTTGCCTCTGGGTGATTCATTTTAAGAGTTTCTACACAATATTTATCTGTATCATTTAACAATAAAGGTTTAAAACCAGAATCTATAAACCCTTTACTTAATCCGCCAGCACCAGAACATACTTCAATAAATGTTATGGCATCGCTGCTATCGCCGCGCGCGCTGTTGTCGTCGGACAAGTTACTTTGTTGCGTTGATGTCATATTGTTGTTTGACATTCTTATATTTGAACTCATTTTGTATTAATAATATTATTTTTAACTAAAAGATTTACAGTTATGTAAAATGATTAATTAACAGTTCTGGATTATTTATTTCATATAAAATATCATGAAGTAAGCATTCTAACAAATATGCTTTTTTCTTTATGTAAGAAATTTTCAAATTTCTAAACCATGACTTCCAAATCTGTATAAATCTCCATGTATTTTTTGTACTTTTCAATGATAAATTTGAATTATTTACTAAAATATCTGAATACAATTTATAAAAATCAGTATATCGTTTCCAAGTTGAATATTCATATTTGTTTGTTTTAAATTTTACTAAATATTCAGCGAAATTAGGAATTTCATCTTTGTTTATTCTAAAATGTGTTATTTCAATTCCAAAAGCTCCTTTATTTTTAAATGAACGCAAAACCATAATGCCTGTAAATTTGATATTTTTTGATAGTAGTACATTTTTTGATTTATGATCGAAATTTTCAATAATTTTTCTTTTAGTATTACTGTTATATTTGTCTTTTAAATTATGACTACCATATATGTCTTGCCATAAAATTTGAAATTCAATTGATTCAAAAGTTACCCATTCTGGTATTTTAACAAATAATGGGTCACATTTGTTTACATCTCTGGAAGTTGAACTCATACAAAAAAAATCCCAATCATGTGACTTTGTTTCAGAATTTTGTTCAGAAAAAGTCATTTTTGTAATTTTGCTTATTGACTAAACATATATATTTTTACTTTTTGTTTAAAATTTTAGAGTTATTGATATTTTCAGGACCATAGCTGAATCTTTGAAATACAAATGTTCTATTTAAGAAACTTTCTGATTTTTCTTCTTGTGATAACACAATTTTTTTGCTATCGTTTTTCTGATTGTTATAATAATGTTCAAAATTTTTCGAATGCTGTGGTACATTTTTAAAACCTAATTCAAACATTTTATGAGCAAAGAATTCAAAGTCTACTAAATATTCAGGATGAATCATATCAATACTTTGAACCAATACATGAATTTCTTTACCTAAAGAACTATCATTTCCATTTTTACCAAAATTTCCATCATAATTTTTACGAATTCTTAAAGTTTCTGTACCATTTGTATCTCTATATACTAAATCCATCCCCTTATTTTCATTTAGCTTATTATGAATTATATTTCCATCATAGCAACATCCTGCAAAATAGCCTCCTATCTTAATATTGTGTGCTATATTTTTTAGGAAATTATCAAATATTGATTTATTTTTAAAGAAATAGTGCAATGAAAAGAATACACTTGCAACATCAAAAGTATGTTGTTTATCAAAAATTTTGTTATCTTTTACATAATTTTTGTAAATTCCGTCACTATTTGGCAAATCAAATGTAGAACTATTTGTAAATAGTTTTCCAGCATCACCAGACAAGAATACTATTTTATTTAGATCATATTTTTTATTTATCCCATTTTGTTTTAATTTTCTAAACAAACGCATATATGCTCCACTATTCTGGTGATGTAAATTATCAACACTATTGTCAATACCAATAACTTGTGCGTCATATTCAAAATATCTGGGTATATCACCCCCTCTTCCAGAACCAATATCTAATAATTTTTTACCATCTGTTTTACCAATAGTATTTTCAAACAAACTATCTTTTACGCATAAACGATGGAATTTTCTTAAATTTGAATCAGTTCTTTTTCCATCATTATAATAAGTATCAATTTGTTCATCAATTGTTGGTATTTCTTCATTTCCGGTCATTATTTCTTTAGTTACTGGTAAATAATAAGAATGCCAAATATCAAGAGCCACTTTATAGAAATTGGGTTTATCTTTATCCTTACGAACACGTATTGGAATCCATCTATATTCTTCATCAGCATCTTTTTCATAAATCATTTCTACAATATCATTATTTGAAATCTTTGTACCATTCCATTCACCATTATTTTTACACCGAATTTTACCATCAATAATAGGAAGTTTTACATAACGTGCAGACTCATCTTCTGGATCAAATGGCTTAAACTCTTTTACTAAATCCTTCTTATAATATTGTTGAAAATTTTCAGTTCCATTCATATTATTTATAAAACTTTCGCGAGTAAAAGGTTGTGGTTCTTGGTCGTAAGTAACAGACAAAGAACATCTCATAAAATTCGTCATTACATAACCAGTTTCAGTTTTCAAAGGTCTTTCATGTTCATCCATAAAACGTATTTTAAAATCAATACTATTGAAAGTAAAATCCTTCCATTTGAGCATTCTATAAAAGTCTTTGCCACTTTTAATAAATCCAGTCTTGTTTTTGTCATACAAATCATTTCCTCCAACTTTGTCATTTGGAGTGAAAATTAAACCATCATTTTCATAAATATTTTCGTCTATATCCTTAAAACATTCAACACATTCAGAATGAAACCCTTTATTTGTCATTGAAATAAATTTTTTAAGAATAACTCTTGGATTAATATTATTGAAACTTTCTACTGATGTTTCACTATCAATAATTTCTTTTGCTAATTCTAAACGATCTTCGAAAAATTTATTACGAATGTCTTTTCCTTTATAGAAATAACAATCAAATACAAGATAATCCGCAATTAATGATAAATCTTTAGTTTGATTTATCATTTCACCATCAAATATTGAACCCGCATATTTTTCATCAAAAATATAACCAGTCGGTTGGTATAATTGAGACTTTGAACCAAATAAGTATAGCTCTCCATTTTTATTTATTATTCCAGTCATTCTAAGCCCATCTGACTTTGGTGTCACATAATATTCCATTGCTTTTGATTTCATTACGCGTAATCTATCCATGCTTAAAGATATAACATTTGGACTGATTCTATATTTTGATTTATTTCTCTTTAGAATGCTCATATCAAGATCAGAATCATTATTCAAAATAGTTTTATAGTAAAATCTCTCAACTTCTTCAATATCTCTAATACATACTATTTTCCATGTATTCCTAAATGAACATAAAATGGTTTCTATAAGTTTTTTCCAATTATCTAATTCGAAAACTTTTCTATCATCTGTATTTAATATATTTGGTACATATTCTATCTCTATTTCGTGTTTTTCAGTAGCATCTAAAGTATTTGAGTCTCTTAAAGTATATTCACCTATCCCAGATTTAACAACAGTCAAATCAACTGAATATCTTTCGTCGACCAAATATGAATATCTATTTTTTAAACGAAAAATTTTTTTTAATTTTTTCCAGTTAGCGAGAACATTCCCAAAATCTGCCCCATTTTTATCAACAAAATTCTCTGTTTTCAAATTTATTTTACAACCTATACTTAGTTTTTCAGAATCCTGTTTCTCTTTTTTAATAACATTCCAAGCATTTGATGGAAGATTTGTTAATTTATCTGTCTTAAAGTATTCCTCAATATAATGTATACCATATATGCTAACACGATAAGAACCAATTGTTATATCCAGACTTTTTGAACGATCTTTTATATTTTTCCAATTTCCAGTACAGGTTTTTTTACGACACAAATTCATAACACGTGTAAATGAATCAACATTAACTTTTGGAGTAGTAATTATACATTCAAATTCATATTGATCATCCTTATATGCCTTGTTTGCATTTTTATTAATACTTTCTATGTCTAATAAAGTTAATTCCATTCTTGTTACTGACATATTATTATAATTAATATGTCATTTTTATTATATTTTTTACAAACTAATTTCACAAATTATGATAATAATTCAGCTACTTGTTTTTCTATTTTTTCTCTAACAAGTTTTACATTTGTAGCTTTTTGAAAATGTTGTTTATTATCTTTTGTAATATTCATTGTTCTAAACTTGACTTTATCCCCTTTATGTATTTTCTTTGTTTCTGTAAATACATATGCACCAGTTTCTAAAGGATCATCACATTTTATAAATCCACAACCCCCTTTTACAACATTAGTAACTGTCCCAAATAATGTAATATATTTTTTTGTGGATTGTTTCCTCTTATCAATTATATTAATATCTTTTTCAATATTTATTTCTTGCTGTCTTTGATCTATTTCTATTTTGTCTATTTCTCTTTTCTCTATTTCTCTTTTCTCTATTTCTTTTTTCTCTATTTCTTTTTTCTCTATTTCTTTTTTCTCTATTTCTCTTTGCTCTATTTCTCTTTGCTTCATTTCTATTTGCTCTATTTCTCTTTGCTTCATCTCTCTTTGCTTCATTTCTCTTTGCTCTATTTCTATTTGCTTCATTTCTCTTTGCTTCATTTCTCTTTGTTTCATCTCTATTTGTTCTTTTTCTTGTTTTTGTTCTTTTTCCAATATAGCCATTTGTAGCAATTCCATTTTTTGTTTACGCAAACATACTGCTTCTTCAATATCTAATACATTTTGTTTTGATTTATCTAATTGTTTAGCTTTTTGTTTTACTTCTTGTTGTAATTTTTTCTTTGATTTTTGTTGTAATTTTAGCTCATTTCGTGTTTTATATTTATTTTTGTATTCTGACTTATAATCTTTTTTGTTTTCAAATTTTGTATCGTAAGATTTTTTTGATTTTGATTCATTTTTTCGTTTTTTATCATTTCTATTTCTCTTATTTTTGTTATCATTTAACTTTGTAGTCTTTTTATCATTTTGAATATTTTTGTTTAATTTAGTAGTTGTTTTTAAATTCCTCTTTTTTGATTTAACTACACACCAATCATCGTCTATTTTTATATCTTCTAATGCCATTTGAATATTTTCATTATAAATATTGACTTCATCAATCATGGCTTCATCTCCCCACCATTTTGAGTTAAATTCGTCGTATATACTTGGCATATTTGATATATTTTGTAAAATTGAAGCCATTTGTTAATAGTATATTATTATTTAATAACTTAGTGTTATGTGTTTGCAAAATAGTGAAAACAGTATAAGATTATTATGAGATTATTTATTTTAAATGAAAAATTTATATAATTGTTTTTTAGCATTTGGGGTTATTACGAATTATGCATTTATTCCAAAATATGATAATACAAAATTAAGGATAAAGAATAGTCGGGTTAGTAATATACCATTATACCTGTCAAGAAATAGCAGTTTGTCAAAATATGAGTCAAATGAAGATTTAGATGAAGCTGATATTATAGAAAAATATAGTAATTGGTTTGGATGGTTTCCACCGGAAAAGAAGTGGAAAAGTGTTCGTTTTACATTTTATGCTATAAGTGCTGGTTTTTTATTAGCAGAAGGCACCCATAATTTTATAGAATATATGTATAGTCCAAAGCTTGATTTGTAATTTTTAGTATAAGATTAATTATTCATTATTAATTAATTGGAATGTCTACACTAATAGAAGATTTTGAAAATAAATCAGAATCTGAAATGGACATTGAAAACGAAAATAGTATAGAAAAGTTTGAACATATGGGATTAAAAAAAACAGTACTTAGAGGAATTTTTGCATATGGGTATGAAGAACCAAGTCAAATTCAAAAAAAAGCGATACCAGTATTTTTATCTGGAAAAGATATTATAGCTCAAGCACAGTCGGGTACTGGAAAAACAGCAACTTTTTCTATTTCAATATTACAATTAATTGACGAATCTATTAAAGGAGTACAAGCTATAATTCTGTCACCTACACGTGAATTAAGTGAACAAATATTTACTGTTATTCGTGGTCTTGCTTTTTATACAAAAATACGTTTTGCTCTAATTTTAGGAGGACAATCTAGGTTTGAGCAAATAAATGAAATAAGAGATGGAGCTCAATGTGTTATTTGTACTCCAGGTAGATTGAATGATTTTTTACATAATTCGTGTGTTGATGTTTCTAAAGTAAAACATATTGTAATTGATGAAGCTGATGAACTTTTAACAAATGCTTTTATACATCAAGTAAAAAATATTGTAGAAATTGTTCCAAATCAGGCTCAAATATGTTTGTTTAGCGCAACATTACCAAAATTTTGTTATAATATTTCTGAAAAATTTTTAGTTGATCCTGTAAAAATTTGTGTTAAAAAAGAACAACTTACATTAGAAGGAATAAAGCAATATTATATAATTACACATGATGATAAGCAAAAATACGATGCTATTACTGATTTATACGAATCAATGATAATAAATCAGTTAATAATTTATTGTAATACTAAGCAAAGAGTAATGTATTTAGCAGATAATTTGACTAGAGATGGACATACTTGTACTTGTATTCATAGTGATCTAACTACCAATGAACGTATGAATGTGATGTCAAAATTCAGAAAAGGAGATAGTCGAGTTCTAATATCTACTGACCTTTTATCAAGAGGTATTGATGTTCAGCAAGTTTCTTTAGTTATTAATTATGACATTCCGAGAAATATTGAAAGTTATATTCATCGTATTGGAAGAAGTGGTAGATTTGGAAGAAAAGGTATTGCTTTAAATTTTATATTAGAGTTAGATAGAGAAACTATGCGAAGGTTAGAACAGTTTTATTGTACACAAATAGAAGAATTACCTGCTAATGTAGACACTATATTTAATCAAATATAGTAAATGTACATTTTAAATCTTCAAAAACAGTCATTACTCCACCCTTGTTATCAAATTCACCGCAATATCTTGGAGCAGAAAAAATTGTAACTAAATTTCTATTTCCATAAAATTCATATCCGTCTTCAACGACTTGATGACCCCTTACAATTAATTCTAATCCACTTGTTTTCAAAAATTGTAATAATACATCTCTACAAAATACATATGATACACCTCTATCATTTGGATGCCAACCTTTTAAGAATTGTGGACCATCCGTTTCTGGATCCGACCATAAAAGATCGCACAATATTCCACTATCTGGAATATCGGTTGGACGTTTTATATTTTTAATTTCTTTATAGTCTGTTAAATGTGGAGATATTCCACCATGCATACATAACATTAAAGGATCTAAATTTGGTAAACCTATTGCTGCTGCTACTGGCATCACATTAAAAGTATCTACAAAACATTTCCATAATTTTATTGACCCACGTCTTTTACATTCATCATAAAATCCATACATTCTAGAAACATCTGAAGTTTCATGATTCCCTCTTAGTAAAAATACATCTCTATGATACATTATTTTGTAACAAAATAAAAGACATATTACTTCAATACTTTGTTTTCCTCTATCAACATAATCACCTAAAAATAGATAACGATTATTTCTGGATGGATATCCCAATTTATTAAAAATTGATAATAAATCTGGAAATTGGCCATGAATATCACCACATATATGAACAGGAGGATTTATTGATATTAACATTTCATCATTTTCAAATACAACTTTTGCTTGACGAATTAACCAAAACAGCGCCTTCATAGAAATTGGTAATTTATCTGTTTTTGAATTTAGTAATGATTTAACAATTACATTTTTAATGTAATTATGTATTATTAATAATTCCTCTCTGCTGTTACCCATTAAAAATCTTGATTGATTTTTATCTGTATTTATTCTACGCTATTAGTTTGTTTTTATATTGATATAGTATATGGAATATGTATATTTTTTATCAATTAGTCTCGCCATAATAACATTATATTTAGTCTTCAGTTTCTATAAACAATATAACTTAAAAGAATCTTTTAAAGCATCTAATCCTAAGAAGGATTGTACAGGTAAAGTATACATCGACGAATGTAGTAAAGCCGAAGACAACTGTGAGGATTATTGGTCCTACGTGCCAAACAATGGGCCCACCGGAAAGGATATGAAAAATGCGAGAATGGCTATGGGATGTAACTACTCCGGCGGTGGCGGCGACGAGACCAAGGCCGGATGTTCGTATAAAACCAACAGCGCCATGGACAAAGTTAATGATAATTGGCTGTGTAAAGATGGGACGTATAATGAAGAAGAAGAAGAAGAAGATGAACAACCAGAAGAAGAAGAAGAAGAAGATGAAGATGAACAACCAGACCCGCAGGAAGAGGAAGTATGTAGGAAAGATAATGCCACTAAATTCTCGGGTCTAGTATTGACTAATGGAAATTCTAATCAAAACAATGACACTTACACGTATATTCACGATCAATCGGAATGTGAATATAAAGGATGCTTAGACCCAAATGCCACCAATGCCATTGCAAAGCCTACTAATTTTACTGGAAAGATCATTAATAATAAACACGATTGTGACTATCCCCCGACACCAGAAGAGGTATGTAAAGAGGATATGGGGCAACAATTTGCTCGGAATTTAGAAGATGACTTGGATCTCCCCCAAGGGGCTATAGAATTGCAAAACGGGTGCTCGACCTCGGATTGTGTTGAAAGTGAGAACAAAACATATGAGCACAAACAATCGAAATGTAAATATAAGGCCTGTAGTAATGAATATTCAACTATAGTTACTAACTGGGAATCCAACGATAGTGGACTTCTTGAAGAAGCACAATCAAATTCAAATCTATGTATATCTCGGCAGCAGAAAACTGTTACTCATACTCCAAAAGCTGACGACATTGATCAATCAACATCTAATAATTGGAATGAAAAATGTAAAACACAATGGGGGTCTCCGGATGCTTGGGAAGGGGCTTGTGAAAGTGTAACAGATGCAGAGCAATGTAAAACTGGTAATATGTGGGTACTTGACAAAAATGGTAGGCCATATTTATGTAAATGGAATTCAGAAAATGAAAAATGTATGAATAAAGAAAGTTGTTTTCTCGGCACTGTAAACTTAGATTATAAAAATGGTCTTAAATCCGTTCACATTGGTGGTACATCAGTATTTAATGGATGTGATAATTTTGAAGATGAAGATGAAAAATTACGTTGTCAGTTAGCATTATCTCAAGAAAAAATGCATATTTAATAATAGCTATATATAATAATGAAAATAGTCAATTATATTCTTTTTTTAACAGCAATTTTTCTGATTTATTATTGCATTAAGAATTTCAAAATTTTAAAAACAAAATTGAATTTTAATAATATTGAATCATTTACGTCATTTAATATGTCAGACTATATACCTTCTGAATGGGACGAAAGTCCAACTGGTTTTGGTAGAAATACCACCGGATGTGGTTCAAATCCAAATAAAATTTGGACAATAAAAGATTCCGATGATGTTAAAGATGTGAATGATGATATTGACGACGATCAATTAATTTTTATAGATGGAACAGATCTATCAGCCGGAGAAGAAATTGACGCTGATAAAGGGACAATAAAACTTTCTGGTAAGAAGAATATAACAATTATTGGTATAAACGCCCCATCTGAGCACGGGGTGCGTTTTAATGGTTCTATATCAATAGGAGGAAGTAGTGATAATATTATTATTAGAAATATATATTTTACGGGTACGTTTGAGGACGGCGACCACGAAGATAATATTGGCGACAAGCCGGGTGATCTTGTTACAATTAAAGGAGACAAAGTAAAAAATATTTGGGTTGATCATTGTACATTTATAAAAAGTGCCGATGGACTCCTGGATATGACAAACGGTGCGACAAATATAACAGTTTCTTGGTGTATATTAGGAGACCCTACTAAATCAAGAAATCGTAAAGACGGAAATTCAGCAAAAAAAGACACAACCCACCACAAAGTGATGTTAATTGGAGCCGGTGATCATAGTAATGGTAGTAGTGATGAGCAACGTGATATGAAAGTTCAAATCACTATTCATCATTGCTGGTTTCCTGGAAATAGCAGAAATCCACGTATTAGATATGCAAGACCAATTCATCTTTATAACAATTTTTATGATCAAAATTCATATTATACTATTGCTGCTCGTCAGAAAACAATTTCCTTATCTGAAAACAGTTTTTTTTATAGAAGTGGCAGACCATATGACACTGAAAATGATGGAAAGTTATACATAATTGGTGATACATATAAAGATACTTGTACTAGTGATCCACAACCTTTACATATGAGTGAGCATTCATCAGCAAAACTCTCTAATTGTGCACCAAGTCTTGGTGGAACAGGAGACGAAGGCAACTATGTATTTCAAAAAGATGATGATTTAAACGATATTATGAAAGACCGCAATAACAACAATGAGACATATGATTATGTATTAGATAACGCAGAAGATGTTCCAGCGCTGGTAACATCAAAAGCAGGAGCTGGTGGGAATGGATTTCCTGGTTATACCATTCCAAGTGGAATAAATTCTGGAATTGTTACAACAGCCGCACAAGATGAATCTGGTGCTACTGGTGCAGATGAATCTGGTGCTACTGGTGCAGA
>CESM01224319.1_pt1 | contig 41630 bp, 38 predicted proteins | sample 361421 | NCBI WGS metagenome assembly CESM01 (sample SAMEA2622219, study PRJEB7988) | marine metagenome | isolation source: saline water (ENVO:00002010), including | reverse complement strand
TTAGCCCATATCTGAAAAACAAGGGGTCGGCAGTTCGATTCTGCCTCTGGCTACAATAAACATAGGCTCTATTGCTCTTCACAAACAAATTAGGCAAAACTCCGACAAGCTATATATATTTAATGATAAGATTTCTTAGTGATTAAAAACCTTAAACATTTTTATCTAAATAAGTTCAAATATATAAAAGATAAAATAGCGTTTATGTTTAACCATCTAAATCAATATGGTTATTTATATCCACTCAAAATGAGTTCACATCTTTTATTGACAGAAATAAGATTTTTAAAACCAAAGAAATTAAGTGCTGAGTATCAAAATTTTGACTTCTCTAAAAACATGATTACAGATACTAGAAGTCCCGACTATTACAAAAATAAATATGAATTTAATTTCATGGACTCCTTTTCCCTAAATGTATTTATATGGGAAAGTATATTTACAAAGTATAAATTGAAAAATAAAGTAGCAGATTACCTTGAGATAGGTTGTTTTGAAGGAAGATCAAGTGTATTTGTTTTAGAACAGCTTAAAAAGACTTCTTGTTTTTTTGTAGATCCTTTTGAAGAATATGATGAAATGACAAATTCAACTCAACAAAAAAACTTTAAATCAATTTTTGAAAATTTTTCAAATAATATAAAAAATTTTGATGGAAGATATGAAATACATAAAATGACATCAGATTTATTTTTTGACAACCTGAATCTTTCTCAAAAGTTTGATTTAGCCTATATTGATGGTTCTCATTTGAGTGAAGATGTTTATCGTGATGCAATAAATACAGATAAACATCTTAAAAGTAAAGGATTTATAATTTTTGATGATTTTTTTTGGTTTTGGTATAAAGATTTGAAGAATAATCCTTTTTTTGGTATTACTAAGTTTTTATATGAAAATAAAGAAAAATTTAATATTGTTTATTTAGGGGATCAACTCATTGTTAGAAAGAAATAGCTTTTTAAAATCATTTAATTTCTATGATACATCTGCAAATTAATTTAATATAATTACTCTTTAAGGATTATTTGTGTTTTATACAATATTTGGTTTTGATTATATATTCGATTTAAATTTTTTCAGACTCTGTATTTTGACTGCATTACTTGGTTTGACGTCAAAGTATTTAATTTCACTCGTTAAGATTGATTATTTCTCTACCGGTAATAATCAGATACTTGTTTTTGCACTACTACCCGTTACTGGTTTTGTAATAACTTCAGCTATTTCTGATAATATAGCATTGTCATTAGGAATGGTTGGTGCGCTTTCTATTGTTCGATTTCGAACTCCAGTAAAAAATCCTTTAGAGTTAGTGATATATTTCTTTTTAATTACTTTAGGTATTGTCACAAATGTAAACCCAAGCCTGGCGATCAATTTTGCAATATTTTTTGCTTTAGTAATCGTTATTTCTGAGATTTATAGAATTTTTTCTAAAAAATTAAATTTTAGGACAGAGTCTATAAATTATTTTCATTACTACTTAAGAATAGAATTAAGTGAAGATAATGAAATATTAGATAAATCTGAAAATCTATTACATAAGTCTTTTCAAACAAACAAAATGACTTACAACATGGGTTTACAGACAATTTCAGGTGCTTATGAAATTATTAACCTTATCGGTAATGATATAATATTAAATTACAGTATTGATAAAAACACACAATAAACTCTTTACCCTCATACTGTTGGCTGCTTTAATATTACTTTTTCTAGCCATAAATATATGGAACTTAAACAAAACATCACCTCAATTTAGTATTGCTGATTTATCAAAATCAGATTTTATTGATGATGAAATTCCACCATACTGTCAAAATTTAGAATATATAAAAAGTAATGAAACAAATTTAGAAAACTTGGAAAAATTAAATGTCGATATTGTAAATAAAGAAAGATGGTTTAACAACTTATTCAACATAATAGAAAAAAATGATGTATTTATTTTCGAAGAAAACAAAAATAGATTTGATGCAAATATTGAAGCAATTTTTAATAATGGTGTTAAGTGTAATTTTGATGCAAAAATAAGAATATCTGGTGATTTTCAAGATCATTTACGTAATCTGACTTCTACCTCATTGGATGTTAAATTGCAAAATGGGAATATAGGTAACATAGTTAACTTTAAATTATTTCTACCTGAAACGAAAAGAAATAGTACCGAATTTGTCGTAACGTCAATTATGGAGAAATTAAATTTTTTAACTCCAAGAACAATAGAAGTTATATCTTCTGTAAATAATCAAAAGGAAATTAATTATATTTTTCAAGAAAAAATTGCAAAGGAATTTCTTGAAAATAACTCACTAAGGGAGTCAACTTTAATTGAGACTTTTGAGGGATTTTTATGGGAGGGTAAGCAACTTATTGAATCAGATGATATACCTATTTTTGGAAAAATATTAAATGAAAAATGGGCAAATATGAGTAAATATAATCAATTAATATCACTAGAAGGATTGTCAAGATACAATCACTTAATCTTGCAGTCAGATGTTTCTTACTTAAGTTATGAAATTGAAAAAGAAAAACAAATACATCTTTTTGATACAGCACTATATGCATTGGATGGGACTCATGGTTTAGCAACACATAATAGAAAGTTTTATTTTGATAAATTTTCTAATAGTCTATTACCAATCTACTATGATTCTGATTCACAACTTACTTTAAGGGAAACCAAAATTACAAGTTGTTCAGAAAATTTAAAAACTGAACATGAAAAATTAGCTTGTACAAACAAATTTTCAATTGGAGCAACAGAATTACTGTCAAAAATAGACTTTGACAGTAATGACTTATTTGAACATGTCACTAGTAAAAGTAAAAATGTTGAAAAAGAATTTGTAGATGAAGTTTATCAAACTTTTTTAAGTAATTTATCAGAATTGTCAAAGATTGGTACTAAAAGTAATGAAATTAAGAAAAACCCATATAAAAACTTTCAAAACAGATTTGCAGAAGATATAAATAACAATTTCGTAGGTTTTTATCTATTAGATCTTGAAAATTCTAAATTTGAATTTTGTAATTTTATCTTCACAGAATGTATCCAAAAAGATTCTCAGCCAACAACTTTAAGCAACATAATTCAAGCAGATAATAAAACGTACCATCTTTTTACAAATGATTGGGGTTCGAAAAAGATTAAACATATTATTTATACAGATAGAGAAATTACAAAAGATGTAACAATACGAATGTTTAATACCCCTTCTACAGTTAATGTTTCAACTTCAAATAAAACTATTTTTATTGAGATGAATGAAAATAGTAAGATTTTAATTTTTGGTAAAGGGCAATTGAGGGATTGGAGCATCAAAGTTTTAGGATATGAAAATAATCCAATTTCTGAATACAGGCAAGACAACAATTTACTCACAGGATGTATTACTTTTTTAAATTTAGAAGTTTATAACTTAGATATAGAGACCAAAAATAATAAATGTGAAGATGCAATAAATTTAATTAATGTAACAGGGAGTATAAATTCAATTTACATTGAGGATTCAGAGTTTGATGCATTAGATATTGATTTCTCTAATTTACAAATAGGTGAAATTGAAGTTTTTGATGCTGGTAATGACTGCATCGATTTTTCTTTTAGTCAATCATCAATTGAAAACTTATTCACTTCAGAATGCATAGATAAATCAATATCTATAGGTGAAAATTCTCAAATTAGTTTTGACAGAGTAGAAAGTTCAGATTCCAAAATTCTTTTGGCTGTTAAAGATTCATCTAAAGTCAATATAGGCTCATTCAAAGGGCAAAATGTTCATATGTGTGTTGCTATGTACAGAAAGAAACAGGAATTTGGCCCGTCTATTTTGAAGTTAAAAAATGACTATTGTATTGGTAAATATCCAAATTTTATACAAAATGGCCAGGAGCTAAAACTTGAGAGCTGAATTAAGAAAAGAATATAAGAGAATTGCAAACCAGCACGAATTAAATAATTTTTTCATTAAGTATAAAGCGAGTCTCAACGAAATTTATGAACCAAGAACTATCACGTCTCTTTATTTTGATACATCTGATTTAGCGTTGTATAAATCTTCCATATTCAATGATTCCGATTCAACAAAATTAAGAATTAGAACATATTCAAATTCTAAAAAATATTCTAAAGAAATAAAAAAAAATAATTTTGCTGGAAAATCTAAAACTATAGAAAATCTTGAAATTGAATCTTTTAATGATGTTAATAAAATATTTCTAAATGGAATGACTTTATATCCGCTCCTATTTACAAAGTATGATAGGAGATATTTTTCTTTTGAGAACTGTAGAGTAACTTTAGACACAAACATTTCTTTTCTTCCTCACAGTTTTAGAGGAGGGTGTTTTACTGAAAAATATTTCTTAGACAATATAATTGAGTACAAAGCAAATGGAAAAAATTTTGATATTGAAAAATATATAGATTCAAATCCTGTTGCTTTTTCAAAATTTAAATATGGAGTAAAAAAAATATATGGATATTAGCAAAGTTATTTTATTTAGAATTATTTTTTTAATAATATTACTGTCAGGTTGTTCAACAGGAAATTTTAATGATAATAATGAACAAATAAATAGCAGTGGTAATGTTGATAATTTCCTAGGTAAATCAAACAATATTAATATTAAAAATTGCGATCTAATGAAATTTTCAACTACTTCTCCAAATACATTATCTAACGCAGATATTTACATTGTTGGACATGCTTACGGAAAGCCAGGTGAAGGTGAATTTTTTCCAAATAACTTAACATCTTTTTTTGATTTAAATATAAATAAAAATTCAGAGAATTACATTGCACTAAACGGTGATTTTGTAAGAACTGCAAATAATGAAAGTTTTAGAAAAGTAAAAGAGTATATTGAAGATAATTTTGACGGATATTTTATTTCTATTGGTAATCATGAAGTTTCAAGTGATCTTCAAAGTTACTTTAATTATTTTGATTCAGATTTTTTCTTTCAAGAATTCAATAATTTTTTGATTATTTCAGCAAATTTTTCAAACAATAATTGGTTACCAAGTAATGATCAAATTGAAAAAATCAATAAATTAATCGAGGATACAGATAAAAAATATATTTTTTTATTGAGTCATCAACTTTTTTGGATCAATGAAGCGGGTAATGAAATTAAACCCAATTCAGATGACTTATTGACTGTTCCTTTAGAGCAAAATTCCCTAAATTGGTTAAACCCGTCAAAAGATAAAAAATTCATTGTTATCTCTGGTGATTATGGTGCTTGGGGAGAAAAAACATATTGCAAACTTATTAATAACAAGTTATTCATAGCAAATGGAATAGGTGACACAACGAATGATTCAATTATAAAAATATATGATTATGACAGCAGCTTTTTAATAGAAGAAATAATTTTGGTTAATGAAAAATAAAAACTTGAGTAAAAATTATAAAAAATTTTTTGTTTTAGGGTTACTTGCTATTTTTGTTTCTCAAATATTTTTAATAACTGTATCTTCAGCCTACAGAAATTTTACATATGGAGAATATAATAAATCATTTTTAGAACAAGAGAATTTCAATTTCAAAGAAAATCAAAATGCTTGTAATTTAAATTATAATGAGATAAAAACACCATTAATTTCTCAACACAAAAATTTTGATTTAACTTTAAAGCCAGACACTAAATATTTATTTAGTGATTTTAAAAGTATTAGATGCATTGGAACTGTAAGTTATGTCGAAGTAAATACTTCCGAAAATCAAGTTAGAGTATATATTGGCACTAGTAAAGAATTATTTAACTTTATTTCTATTATTTTTTCCATCCTTTTTTTGAGAATAAAAAAAGTCAAAAAAAATTTTTATATATTTTATATTTTTTACTTTATACATCATCTTGTTTCATACAATTATTTTTTTTCATCATCAAGTTGGCTGGAAACATTAAATGCTGTTCTTATAAGGACGTTATTAATTTATTGTATTGAGATATTAATTTATAAAGATTTTTATATTCCACTAAATGTGAATAATAACTCAAAGTATAGAAAAGAACTAGATGGTCTTAGAGCTCTGTCTGTGACTTTTGTTATACTAAACCATCTAGATAAATCACTTCTACCGTATGGCTATCTAGGTGTTGATATGTTTTTTGTTTTGTCAGGTTATGTTATTTCTAATTCATTAAGTAGAAAAAGTTTTAAAGAATTTTCCTCTTTCATAACTGAGTTTTATGTCAAAAGATTTAAAAGATTGTATCCAACCTTGTTTCTCTCAGTAATTTTTACTTACTTGTTGTTTTATAGATTTGATTATTATTTTTTATCAACATATATTACAGGATTGTTTTCACTTTTTGGCTTATCAAATCTATATCTATACAATTCTTCATTAGAATATTTTTCATCAAATGCAAAGTATAATTCTTTACTTCATACATGGTCTTTAGGTGTCGAAGAACAATTTTATTTATTCTTTCCTTTTATTGTTTATTATTTTATTTATTACAGGAAAAATAATAAACAATACAAATACTCTATTTCGTTGTTATTTGTTATTTCTTTAGTTTACTTTCTACATCTTTTTGAATCTAATTTTGATGGTGCTTACTACTTAACACATGCAAGAATTTGGCAGATTCTACTCGGAGTTTTAATTTTTACATTTCAACGTCAAAGTTCATTAAGTCTAAAATTCGATAAGAACATAATCGTTTTATTTTTAATAATATTATTCACTATTTTTGGATCTAATTTTTCTGTAAATCCACATATTTTAATTTCAATTTTGACGGGGATACTTATCATAAAGTCAGTCAATAATAATTACTCTGATTTAGTCTTGACCTCAAAATTATTTACAAACATCGGTGTAATTTCTTATGCTTTATATTTATGGCATCTACCATTCTTTACTTTAAAGTATTGGAATAATACTCTACTTCCCAATATAGAAACAGAGATTCTATTGGTTTTGTCATTTTCAATAGGCACTTTTTATTTTTTAGATATACCAATTAGAATAAAAGGTGTTACTAAAAGATTTAAAAAAATATATATTGCATCTTTTTTTATTATTACTTTTGCAGCAGTAAGCTCATTCACCAATCCTTCAGATTCTTTTGCGCTATCTGAAAGTGTTGATTTAAATGAGACACCTGTGTATAAGTTATTAGAGTGTCATTTACCAGAAGAAGTGGATCAAGTTTTTAAAGATTGTTTAAAATTTCAAACTAATACAAAAAATGTTATTTTACTTGGTGACAGTCATGTGACAAATCACTATTTCCCAATTGAAAAAAAATTTAAAAATGAAAATGTAGGGCTCTTAGTTGATTGGTCCTTTATTGGGTCATTTGTTGGAGAAGATTTGTGTGTTGGCAGTAGAGTTTGTACTAAAAATGGTTTAGACGATTATATAAATGTATTAAATGAAAAATTGCTTCCTAATGATATTGTTGTTTTTGCATTTACAAGTTCAAGAGTTTCAGAAGAAAATAAAAGTATATTTACTGAAAATCTTACAAAAATAATAAATGTTGTAGAAAAAAATAAAAGTAAAATTTATTTGGTTGATGATATTCCAAAACCTTGTTTGAATACAGATTTGAATTACGAGCAAGAAGTACTAGTGAAACGGAATCTAGAGATTTGTAGTATAAACAAACAGATTTCACGAGATTCACGAGGTTTATATAGTGAGATAATCCAAAAGTATTCAAGTTTAGACAATGTTAACTACGTAGATCCTCACGATACTTTATGTAATAAAGATATGTGCAATTTAGTTATTAACAATGTTTTGCTTTATGCAGATAAATCACCACACTTAACCAAGGTTGGGGCAGATTATTTGAACGTTTTTTGGAATTCACTTGAATATTGAGAAGATTGCTTTAATTATTTAATTAGATATTTTCCACTGTAATCACTAAATAGTTCGTTTATATAATTTACTGAGTCTTCATAATTCATTTCGAATAATATTTCATGCTTATTGTTATAGTGAAATCTTTCTTTTCTATCAGGTTTATTAATATATCCCACTTTGTAAGCATCAGATGTTGACAAATCAGGAATACTAATATCAAGATCTTCTAAAATAAAAATCGCATTGTTATAAACAAGTTCAACTAATCTATATTCATATTTGATTACCTCTTCATAAGCTGCCTGAATGGAGCAGCCAAAAAAGTCATCACCTTTCCAAAAATGTTCTTCATCATAATTAACAGTAAAGTAAATTGGTGGGGGAATTTTTTCGTTTATTTCCATAGAAATTATCTTTGGTTTATATGAATTTAACAGAGTCTTAATTACAAAAAGATCGTATGAATCTATATCAATATTCAACACATCAAAATTTTTAGGCACACTATATTCTTCTAATAATTTGACCACATTTTTTGGTGTTATTTTCGAATTTGATAATTGAACATTTTTAAAATTTTTATATATAAATTCCATTTTTTTATATGCTTTTTTATCCAATTCAATTGAAAGTCCTTTAAAATTATCATTTTTTGCGAATGGGTAAGTACAAGAAGAAGACCACCCATCTGAAGCGCCTATGTCAACATAATATCCATCATATATGTTCAATTCATTACATAGATAAATAAGTTTTTTTGCCTCTCCGTGTCCTTGATTGTCAAGATCAAAATTTTTTGTCTTATATGAAAAAAATCTTAACTCAACCCAAAATGGAATAATTTTTCTTAAAGAGGTTCTTATTTTTTTTGGAATATATTTTCTATACCAATACTTAATTTGCTCAAATGAAAAATATTTCATATAAACACACTAGTAAGTAATGCAAAATTTTTTATAAATTATTTTTTAAATCTCAATTTGAGCAAATTGAATACAGATTCGAATATTATTTTTTTACTAAGTTTAGATTTTCCATTTAATCTGTCTTTAAATATAATTGGCTTCTCAATTATTTGGAAGTTATTTTTATGAATTCTGTAAATTACTTCAACCAGAAACGAGTATCCTTCAACAGTAATTTTTTCAAATTCTAAGCTGTATAAAGCCTCATTACGATAAACCCTAAATCCACTTGTGTAATCATGAATTCCAATTTTAAGAATTTTACTGCAAACAAAATTTGCAAATAAAGATAAATACTTTCTGTAAAAGCCCCATCCATCTATTGAACCATTTTGAATGTATCTACTTCCAATTATGACATCTGCGTTTTCATTTTCGTAAGAGTCTAAAAGATATTTAAGATCTTTACAAGAATGTGATAAGTCTGCATCCATTTGTATTACTGTTTTGTATTTTCTTTCTCGTGCAAAATCTAACCCCCTTATACATGCTGACGCATAACCTAGTTTTGTTTTTCTTTTTATTAAAAAATATTTAGAATTATAGAGCGGATGTTCCTGAATCAATTCTTGAGTTTGATCTGATGAGTTATCATCAATAAAAATTACATCTAATTGAAAGTTTAAAAACTCTTCCAATAAAACTTTAACATTTTTATATTCATTCAAAGTTGGTATAACAGCAATTGCTTTACTCATTAAGTTAAGTATATTTATATAAAATTCTTACAATCATTATTCAATTTTATAAAAAATTAAATTACAATAGCAATTATTAATGTACATAAAAAAATTTGTAAACATATTACTTTTGCTTTCTTCAATGCTTATTACTTTTTTAACAGGGCTTACACACTACGATTCAACAAATAGCCCTGATTTTGGAAGGTATTATTATTCATACAGCTCTTACTTTACTGGTGCAAGCAGTCAGACTGGTTTAGAGCAAGGTAATTTATACTATTTTTTAGTATCCAAATCTATATCAACCGGAAGTAATTTGGTTCTAGATTTTTACATGAGTGAATATTTGAATTATAAAATTCAACTTATAAACTTCACTTTATTTTCCATAGGTCTTTTATTTGTATATTTTTACTTAAAGGAAATAGGTATAAGTTTTCAATTAAACCTACTCTGTTTAATTTCTTTAAATTTTTTCTTACCATTGTTTAGCTTACGTTTAATTTACAAACCTGAAATATTTTTGTTCCTATTGTTTTGTATTTCTTTATACCTTATTGAAAAAAATTTTAACACTAACGGAACAATTTATTTATATTTATTATCTTTGTGTGCAGCCATTATGCTTTCGACAAAATTAGTTAGTGCTGCAATATTACTTTTTTATTTATTTTTACATTTTATTTATAAATCAAAATATATCTTTGTAGAAAATTATAAAAAAATGATTTTATTGTTTGTTGTATTTTTTTCAATATTTTCTTATGAAAATTATTTAATTAATGGAGTTTGGTTTTTTGATCACAACACTCCACCTGAATACAGTAACAAAGCCGATTTAAATTTTTTATTTAATTTTGAACTTAATAGGCTACTTTTTACACCATATCAGCATAATGTTAGCGATTCTGCTTTGAGTATTATTTTATTGGAAACTTTTGATGATTATTATCACCTTTATTGGAATAATGACAAAAGCTTATTTAATCTTGGTCAATTAAAATTTGGAAATTTGCAATTTATAGTTCAATACATTGGTATTGGCATTACCTCTATATTTTATTGTTTAATAATATTCTTTTCTATCTTTCATAAAAAAAATAGATTGTATTTACTTAGCCCATTTATAGGCATATTTGTTATGCTTGCAGTGTCTTTATTTATTCAATTTAACCCAGATACTGGTGATCAGATTAAAAATTATTATTATGCTACTTTATTAGCATTTACATTTGTTCATTTATTTTTGATTTTAAACAAATATATAAATTTTAAATATTTAATAATATTCCTTATTTTACAAGCTTTTATCACTTCATATATTGTCGGTTTTCCAAAAGAATATTCAGAAAACATGGAACTTAAAATAGTTGATCAAATCATCCCAACAAAATTTTGCAAAGCTTACAAAAATTTTGTAGATTTTCCGGTATATGAATCTCCAATAGAAAAAGATTGTATAAATGAACAAACCTTTTGTAGAGTTTCGTTAAGTTACAATTTGTCTCCAGAATTTAGGGGCGGTGAATTCTATATAAAATTTGACAAGCCATTAAAAAGGATTGACTTACAAAAAAATGCCAAAATTCTTTCAGTAAATGAAATTAACGATTGCATTAACAAAGTAAATTTAGGATATACCTTTACAAATAAAACATTTGAAATTAAAAATCCGATTCCAATTTTTTCCGTAACTTTATTTATTTTCCTATTATTTTCAGTTGTTTTAAAAGAATTTTTTCGATTTTTTATTATTAGAAGAAAAAAAATTGAAAAATGAAAATTTTCGAATTACTAATTTTTTCAAAAATGTTATTTCTTTAAAAACAAATTAGAATTTGTTTTGACCTATGATTACAAAAAAATTAAATCATTTTTTAGGTATTTCTAAAATTAAAAGAATTACATATAGAAAAGACATTAATGGCCTAAGAGCTATAGCGGTTCTTGCTGTTGTATTTTATCATGCAGACATTTTTCAATTTAATGGTGGTTGGTTAGGAGTAGATGTCTTTTTTGTAATATCTGGTTATTTGATTTCTAATATTATCATTTCAGAGCTAAATGAAAGCAAATTCGCATTTATTGACTTTTACATCAGGAGAATAAGAAGAATTTTACCTGCTTTATTCTCGACTTTAATTTTTACACTGCCATTTTCTTACTTTTTACTAACTCCTAAGGCAATTATTGAATATGCAAAATCTCTTTTTGCTTCTATTTTTTTCTATGCAAATTATTATTTTCAAAATTTAGATTTTTACAATGCTGAACCAACCAAAGTTATGCCTTTACTGCACACTTGGAGTCTTGCAATTGAAGAGCAGTTTTATTTACTATTTCCATTATTTTGTATGTTAATTTACAAACTAAATAAACGTTTATTTTCGACCATATTATTTATGTTTTTTTTCTCATCAATATATTTAAATTCTACAACTAGTGAATTGATTAAGTTTTACCAAATTCAATTTAGAGCTTGGGAATTACTTTTAGGCGCATTAGTCATGATATTTCAAAATAAAATAAGAATTAAATATATAGATAAACTCGGTTTTATTCTTCTGCTTTTTTCTTTTATATATTTTGATGACAGTATGTTAACTATTAATTCTATTGAGCCAAGGATAATATCTAACTTATCAGTTTCTATGATTCTTATTTCAAGAAACGATGGGATTGTCAACAGCTTTCTGGGTTCTAAATTATTTAAACTCATTGGTCTCAGTTCTTATTCAGTTTATTTGTTACACCAACCTTTATTTGCTTTCTTGAGATTGGCACAAAAAAAATATGATGTTTCCAATTCAAGCTATTCAGTTTTATTAGCATTGATTTTTTTATTAATACTTTCTTATATAAATTGGAAATATGTTGAAAAAGTATTTCAAAAAATATCTACAAAGAAATTATTTTCATTCTTATTCTTTGGATTGCTCACAACCTTATCAGTCGCTTTTTTGGCAATAGAAAAAGATGGTTTTGTCGAGAGGTTTAATTATGTTCCTGATAATGTTCTTTTTTATTCGCTAAATCCAAATATATACCCTCTCGAATTTTCTAACGAAGAGTATAAATATTTGAACACAGATTGTAGTAACAAACTATCTAATTCAAGCTACTGTTCCTGGAGCCATAAGTTAACTGATAAAAATATATATTTGATAGGCGATTCCCAAACAAATTCATTATCAGTATCTTTTTTAATTGAATTTGACTCCTTAAGAGATAAATACAATTTAATTTTTATAAGAGGAAAGCTTGGCAGATGCCTTCTTTCTCAACAAAGTGATACAGTAGGAATCGTGGACGAGTGTAGCGACGAAACTTTTGAAAATTTTATCAGCAGATTGAATAAAGAGAAAGATGTAGTTATTGCTTTTGGTAGATTTGATACATGGATAGGAGACAAAGGAATTAAAGAGATAAAATGTAATGATTGTGATAATACTGAAGTTATAGAAAAGAGACTTAAACAATTAGCATCAAGCTCAAGTAAATTGTACTTAGTAGAGCCAGTGCCTACTTTTGATTATTCAGTAGCTGAAAGTTATTTGTATAAACGAAATACTTGGGGTGTCCCGGTTACAATTGAGCTTTCTGATTGGGATTTAAAAATTAGAAAAACGAAATCATTTTTTAGTTCTATTAAAGATAATAAAATAGAAATAATATCTACGATTCCTATATTTTGTGAAACAAAACGTGAAATGAAGTGTTTTGCATCTACAGAAGACAAACTGTACTATTCAGACTCAAATCACCTAACTCTTGAAGGTGCCAAGCTTTTGGCAGAAAAAATTGAATTAGAATTAAATAAATTAGAATAATTTTGTATGTATAAAATTTAAATCTTTAGACATTGTTTATTAAAATTTGTAAAAATATTTTTTATAAACCCTTTGAAAATTTATTTCAAACTTATTAATTTTTCGTATACATTAGATTTTCCATTTTTATTAAACCAATCCTCAAACTCAAATATATAGTTTTGTAATTTGTTAAAGTTATTTTCTAAAAGATTAAAGTCAGACATTTTTTTCAGGGATTTGTTTGCATATTTATATTTAGTTTTTTTGGAATACTCATCAGCAGAATTAATGTTTTTGCTCCCAAGAATAATATTTTTAAATATTTTATTTATTTCTATTTGCAACTGAATTGGAAATTTTTCCATAATTGTTTTTGGCTTATTTTCAATATTTGGAAAAAAAGGCAAACACCCAGATGCAATTATTTCATAATGTCTAAGACAGTCCCATCCATTTTTTTTTGTAGTAGTAGCAAATATCGAATTAGCATACTGGGTGTAATAACTGTCTTCATCAAAAATATAGCTATTTTGAAATCTAGGATCCATTTGCGACAGAATGGCTGTTTTATTTTTGATTTTAAGATTTTTATTGTTGTTGTAATATTCAGGAAAAGAAAATGATATAGGGCTTGCTATTTTTGAGTTTTCTTCAAGAAGCTCTCTCTTAAAGTATCTGAGTTTTGATGCTAGTGGCTTAATTATTAAATTATCATCTTCTCCATCAATTGCTATGAACTTGTCAAAATTTTTAGTTATTATTTTTTTTAAATATGTCTCATATATATTTTTTTGCAAATAACTTCTTCTTACTGAAGTAAAAAGAATTTGATCAATATCATTGTCCATGAATGTTTCAATCAAATTTTCACCAGAAATTACATTAATCTTTTTTTTTAATTCTGATGGAATCTTTCCATAAACAGTAAATCCCTTGCCGTATAATTCATTCTTGTTTTTAAGGTCATCAAAAAGAAAACTAGGAATATAGTTTGTAAAAATTTCATGATTTGAATTTATAAAATGATAATTAATCAAATCTGACAAGTAGTCCTGATACTCATCAGAATTAAAAAGGAAAATTTTCATACAAATAGATTAATGAGTAATATATAAAAATTACAATTTCATTTTTTGAAAATAAAACAATCTATTGATAAAGTAGATGAAGTTTATAATGAATTGTGTTTAAAAAGTTAAAAAAAATTATCGACGATACACTTTATGTTTCAAAAATAACCAAGACTGGCAGGAAAAAAATTACAATTCTGACGGCTGTAGTTTTTTCACAGTTGATTGCATTTGTAGATATTTTAATTATTCTTGTTTTCACCTACCTTCTAACAGGTGCATTTGAGACTTCTGAAAATTTAAAATTTCTTGAGAACGTCATGGATTACACTCCAGTACTTCCTCTTGTAATTATTTTAAGGTATTCATTTCAATATTTTCAAAGCTCCTTATTGAGAAATATGGAGCTAAATGTACAAACTAATTTAAAAACACACCTTCTTGAAGAAGTCTTTGATAAAAGAAATTACTCAGTTGCGGATGCTTATTATTACATTAATACACTCACTTCACATGTATCATTTTTTTACTCAAGTATCGCAAATTTAATGAATTACCTGCTACAAACTTTTGCATTTGCTATTTATTTATTTATGACTGAACCAAGAACTATAGGGACTTTCTCTTTGGGTATACTTTTTCTTCTTTACCCAATATCTTATTTAATTAATAGAGCAAGAGAGTATATGCATAAAAGCTATGAATTGGGACAAGATGCGAATCACGAAATACAAAGAGTTGTTGATAATATGTTTTTGATAAAACTTTTAAAAAAAGAGTCCATAGAAATAAAAAGATTTGAAAATACACTTATCAATTTAAAAAGTAGTGTTTTTAATAATTATAAATTTACTATTTTAAATTCATATTTACCAAGTTTTGTGACAATTTTTCTTCTTTCTGTAATATCAATATTCTTTAGTACAATTTTTAAAATTACTTTAGACTTTGTTGGCGTAACATTGAGAATGTTTCAGTCATTAGGCATGTTATCAAATGCGGTAAACCAAATAGTCAATTCTCATGTACATCTTGAAAAATTTAATGAAATTCAAAATACTAAACAAGTTTTAAAAAAAGATAATTACAAGTTATCAATAGATTTAAATGATGATCATGCATTTATTTTTAAAAATGTAGATTTCAGTTATATTAACAATGATTCTCGTATTTTTAAAAATATAAATTTTTCAATAAAAAAAAATACTCATACAATTGTTACAGGCTCTAATGGTTCTGGAAAAAGCACATTATTAGGGTTAATGGCAGGTGTATATTATCCGACAAATGGAGTAGTCGAAACCCACAGTGACAGATTTGGATTTATTGGACCAACACCTTTAATATTTTCTGCTTCTTTACGAGACAACATAATGTATGGAAACGAGAATGTCGCAGATGATAAATTAATATTTAACTATATAAATGATTTCGAACTTTTTAATGATGAATTTAGCATCTCTCTTGATAAAAAAATAGACAATAAAAGTCTTTCTTCTGGTCAAATGCAAAAAATTGCCTTTATAAGAGCTTTAATTGCAGATATAGATGTACTTTTCTTAGACGAGTCAACTTCAAATCTTGATTCAAAATCAAAAGATAAAATATTTCAAATTTTAAAAGATCAAAAAGTTACGATTATAAATTCTACCCATGAGCAGAAAAATTTTAACTTTTACGATCACCATTTAGAAATCGAAATAGAAGAAGATAATAGACTAATTAATCAAATAAAATAACGAATAAAGTCTTTTTATTTCATTTGGAATGTTTTTTTATGCTTATCTATTTCTAAGAATATTGAAATTATGATTAATTGAAAATAATTTAGGAAATACCTTATTGGAGATTCTAACTCCATATTTCTCCAAACTGAAATATATAGTAAAAACACAAAAATAATATTTAAATTGATTATTAAAAAAATTAAGTCGGAAGTTAAATCAAATTTTTTATTAATAATTTTCGAATACAAGAACACAAAATAAAAAACAAAAAATAAAATCACTATTGGTTTGTCAATCCACAAATTTTTCAATATCAAAATAAAATTTTCAATTTTTAAATCTCTAAAAAGAATCAAATCCAATACTGTATCAAGAACATCCATTTGTTTGATGTGATGATCTTTATCTATGTCCTGAAAAACAAAGAGATAAAGCATCTCTTTCATTATGAACCCAAAAAATCCAATAAGTACTGTTTTATTAAATTTTGTTATTAATAGCAAAATAAGTAATGAAATTATTATCAATGAACTGTTAAATTGTTTAGAAAAATACATAATCCCAAATATAAAAAATAATTTGGTATCTAGTCGGTGATGTTTACTGACATTATCTAGTACAGCAACGGTAGTTACAGCTGTGAACAAATTAACTAGACCCTCAGACATTAAAGATGTAGAAATTAAAAACTTTAAAAAATGACTATTGAAAATTAGTAATGAAAACAAAGAAATTATAAAAAATTTATTGAATCTTGAAATATTTAATTCTGCAAAAAATAATATTGAAAGGTAAAAAACGATGTGAGATGTATAAGCATAAAAATTATATGATATTGCATCACTACTAATACCAAGAAACAATGATTGAATATAGCTTATAAATTGAGGGTAACCTTCAAATACAAAATTATTAATTGAATAGTAGTAGCTATTTTCGTAAATATTTTTAGCCTGGTCATAAAAAACAGCGTTAACGTCTCCAATTAAGTTGTTGTTTACAGCAAGCCTAGATTTAAATAAATTTACAAAGGTTCTTAGAAAAACAAATGAGATTATTGCAGGAAACATTCCTTTTATGTTTTTAGTTTTTATAAGAATTAAAAAAATCCAAAAAATATTTATCACAAGTACTAGCTCTAAGAATGAAAACTCTTTGTAAAAGAATAGTATTAAACAATCAATTACAAAAAAACTAAACAAATAAAAAACGATTGATATAGAAATTGAATCAAATTTAAAAGAATTTTTAATCAGCATTCCCATGTTCAACAAAAAAGTAAATAAAAAAAGTCCAGAAGTTATGTCAAAAAAGTTTATTTCTAAAAAAAAATTTAATTTTTTGTCATTGAAAATATTTACGATTGAATTAAGCAATATTACGCAAATAAGAAAATAGCTTACTGATATGTGCAACCGATCTCTTGCTAGCAATTTATACAATTTCAATGAATCCATTTTAGTAATTTATTTCACTGAATAAAAACATTTATATGAAATGATTTACTAAGTTTATAATATATAGTGTGTTTAGAAAAAATAAGTGTTTAAGTCATTATTCTGAAATCAAGAAAAATTTAAATATTGAGAAAGCTTAAGTAATTTAATGAAAAATATTTTATTAATACACAGCATGTATCAAATTTACGGTGGGGAAGATTCAAATTTAGAAGATGAAGTAAGTTTATTAGAAAAAGAATTCAATGTTGAAAAGTTAATTTTTAAAAATTCCGATAGTTTAAATTCAATTGACATCTTATCTTTTTTTTTCAATAGTAACTATTTTTCAAATAAAATATTAAAGAACAAGTTAGATAACTGGAATGTTGACTTAGCATATATCCACAACTCATGGTTTAAATCTAATTTAGGAATATTTAAAATATTAAAAAAAAGAAAAGTAGATACTATCGTAAAGATTCATAATTTTAGATATTTTTGTACTCTTTCATATTTTTCAAATAAACATGCTTTAAAAAACAAAACTTGCAATGCTTGTGGATTTGTTGGTAAGGGAAGTTTTAGATTTAACAAATATTATTCAGATTCTTTCATAAAATCATTTTTTGTAATATGGCATAATAAAAAATATTTAAAAATCTTGAAGTCCAACAAGATCAAGGTTCTCGCTATAAGTAATTTCCATAAAGAACAACTTTTAAGAGCAGGAATAGACTCAAAAAGAATTCATATTTATCTGAATCCAATTAAAAAATTCAAAGTCATTGAAAAATCTTATAATCCAAACAGTGATTATATAGTTTATGTTGGTCGTTTAACTGAATCCAAAGGCATTAATGAACTTATAAGTGTTTGGACAAATTTTGAAAATAAAAATTTAAAGCTATACATCGTGGGAAAGCCTGATTCAAAGTTGTTCAATACTGAAAATATGAAAAAACATAATATATTTTTTTTAGGAGAAAAAAGTCACAAAGAGGCTCTAAGTGTTATAAAAAATGCTAGAGCCCTTATCACGTTAACAAAGATGTATGAAGGACAACCAAGAGTTTTGTGTGAAGCTTCAACTATGGGTGTGCCTTCAATTTTTCCAGATTTTGGAAGCATGGGAGATTTTTTTCCAAAAGATTATATTTTAAAATTTCAACAATTTGATTATGAGGATTTAAATTTAAAACTAAATAGTATTTTTGAAATTGATTCATTAAATTCTCTAAGTAAAGAAGTATTTGAAAATATAAATAATTTGTTAGATGATAAAAAATTAATTTTTAAATTTAAACAAATAATGAATAAAAATAATGAATAATAACCAACCTTTAGTTTCCGTAATTCTTCCCGTATATAACGACGAAATGAATATAGAAAAATCAATAAATAGTATTTTAAATCAAACATACAAAAATATTGAACTATTAATTTACAATGATGGATCTAATGATTCAACGCAAAAAATAATTTCCAATATAGATTCACCGTTAATAAAAATTTTTAGTAACAGTAAAAATATTGGCCTTACAAAAGCACTCAATTTTTTGATAAGTAAGAGTAGTGGTGAAATTATAGCTCGACAAGATTCTGACGATATTAGCTATTTGGATAGAATCGAAAAACAGGTTGATTATTTACTATCTAATAAGCTTGATTCAACTGCATCAAGAGCAAGAAGAAAAAATTCTAAAAGAAAAATACCGTCTATATCTTTTTACTTACCTTTAAAAATTCAAGTATTATATAAAAATCCTATGATTCATGGGACTTTAATGATAAAAAAATCAGTTTTGGAAGAATTGAATTTTTATAATACAAAATTCAAATATTCGCAAGATTTCAAATTATTAATTGATTTAATAAATAATGGTTATAAATTCAGAATTCTTAATGAAGTTTTATATGAATTAAATTTAATAAATAACATTTCAACTAATTTTAGAGTTGATCAAAGAAAATATTTCTATATGGCAAAAAAAGACTATAAATTTTTTAATTTGTAATCTAAAATTTTAGTTATCATTTTATTTAAATCATATTTTGGTTTCCATTTATAGTCTTCGGTTAATTTAGATGTGTCACAATAAACCTCTACAGGATCCCCCTTTCTCAATAGGTTAGGATCAATTTTTATATGTTTTTTATAATCTAAATTTAATGTATTGAATGTACATTCGACAATATCTTTAATACTTACACTTATCCCAGAACCTATTACATAATCAGAAGACTTGGGGTTTTCTGTAACTGAATTTACTATCTCAACAATATCTTTTGCATACGACCAGTCTCTTTTGTAATCCAAGGAACCTAATTCCAGCACATTGGCTTTCTTAAAATATATTTTAAGAGCGGAATTAATTATTTTTGGAAATAAATAACTATCTGTTCGGAATTCAGATTCGTGATTAAACATAATTCCAGAGACAATTGGCCAATTATGAGTATTATTTAAGTCAATTACGGATTTGTGGTTTATTAATTTAGCGATAGCATATGGCGAATTAGGGTTAAAATCTGAATTTTCATTTAAGATGCTATCATTTATATTTCCAAACATTTCTGAAGAGGATGGCTGAAAAAAATTACAAAAATTATTTGTTTTAATTAGCGATTCAGTCAAATTATTAAATATTCCAGTAATTTGCTCAATACTTTCATTTGGATTTTTAATTGATTCATAAACTGAACTTGGACCTGCTAAATTGTAAACGTTATCTGGTTTTACAAATTCAATAAACTCCAAAACTTTTTTTTTATTTAACATATCTAAATTTGTTAAATAAACTTTGTCAGTCTGAAAATTAGGATTTAAATATTTTAACTTGTCAAAAAACAAGTTTGTGTTTCTTGTGACTCCAAATATAGAAACATTGGTTTCATTTCTTAATATATAATCTGTTAAAAAAGCCCCATCTTGTCCGCTTATTCCCGTAATCAATATTTTTTTCATCAAGTAATATGTTAATTAAATAAGTAAAATGATTTGATAAATAATAAAAAATGAAAATATACTTATCTAACCTCAATGAATCTTGGATAGTAGATAGAATTAGAGAAGAGTGGTATGACTACAATCCTAAAATCAGCACGAAATTAATATACAGATCTGACATAATTTGGATTATTGCACCGTGGCTATGGAAAAAAATTCCAAAAAAACAATTAAGTTCAAAAAAAGTTGTATGCACTTTCCACCATATTGATAAAAGCTCTATGGACAAAAATAAGTTATTAGATTTTAAAGAGCTTGAAAGTTATGTAGATCTATTTCATGTTATATCTCACAAAACAAAAGAAACTTTGTCAACACTAACAAACAAGCCTATCATTTCAGTACCTTTGTGGATTAATCAGAATAATTGGTTTGATTTAGAAAATAAAGATCAACTAAGGAAACAATTTGGCTTCAGAAATGATGATTTTTTGATTGGAAGTTTTCAACGAGATACTGAAGGCCATGACTTAAAATCTCCTAAGTTAATTAAAGGACCCGATATTTTTATAGAAATAATTAAAAAAATAAATAAAGAAAATAAAAATTTAAAGGTAATTTTAACTGGTAAAAGAAGACAATATGTAATTAATAAGTTAAATGAACTTAGGGTTCCATTTGAATACTACGAAATGGTTAGTGTAAAGAAATTAAATGAACTTTACAACATTTTAAATTTGTATATAGTATCTTCAAGACTAGAAGGAGGTCCGCAGGCTATTGTAGAATGTGGCATAACAAAAACTCCAATAATTTCGACAAATGTTGGAATTGCACCAGAAATTTTAAATTCAAAATCAATATTTGAAGATTCAAATTATGAAAATGCAACACCAGATATTGAAACAGCTTATGAAAATGCAAAAAAGCTATCATTACCAATGGGAATGGAGCCATACATAAAATTATTTGAGGAATTATTATGAAAGTAAGTATAGGTGCAAAAATATTTGACGGAGCCTATGGTGGTGGAAATGAATTTTTAAAAAACTTAATTAATTATTTAAAAAAAAATAACTTTCAAGTTGTAAATAGTCTAGAAGATAAAGATATCGATATTATTTTACTTACAAATCCTTTCATAGCTTCAGAAACATCCACTTTCACAAATTATGAGATTAATTACTATATTAATTTTGTTAATCCTAATACATTAGTTTTTCAAAGGATTAACGAATGTGATGAAAGGAAAAATACAAATTTTGTAAATAAAACAATTGTAAAAAAAAATAAGTATGTTGATATAAACATTTTTGTAAGTAATTGGTTAAAAGAAATTTTTGAAGAAAGTGGATTAAATAATAAAAATAATTTTGTTGTTAGGGGAGGGCCAAATACTAATATTTTTAATAACAAAAACAAAATTATCTGGAACAATAAAGATCCAATCAAAATTGTTACCCATCATTGGAGTAGTAATTATATGAAAGGATTTGATGAGTATCTGTTTTTAGACAATCTAATTGAATTAAAAAATTTACAAAGTAAATTCGAGTTTACTTTCATAGGAAATGTTCCAGATAAAAGCACCTTTAAAACAACCAATGTTATAAAACCCCTTTATGGTTCAGAGCTAGCAAATGAACTAAAAAAGCATGATATTTATATAACAGGCTCAAAAAACGAACCCTCAGGCAATCACCATATGGAAGGAGCCTTGTGTGGTTTGCCAATACTATATATAAATAGTGGAGCTTTACCTGAGTATTGCAAAGACTTTGGTTTAGAATTTTCTAAAGAAAATTTAATGGAGAAAATCGAAATAATAAAAAGCGATTATTTTTTGTTTACTCAAAAATTAATAAATTATCCATTTACATTTGAAAACGCTGGTAATGAATTTATTCAACTATTTAAGGAATCGCTGATTAATAAAGATGAAATTTTAAAGAAACGTAAAAAACAAAATAAAATTGTCGTAATTGTTAGCCTAATTATTTTTAAAATCAAAAAAAAATTATTTAATATATATAAAAATATAAGAATAAAACTAGGCATATTAAAATCATATAAATCAAAGTGAAATATTTAAAAAAAAATTATAGCAATTTAATTAATTTTGTACTCATCTCTATTTTTGTAGTTTTAATAAATGGAAGACCGTTATTAGGAATATATCTGTTTGGATACAGAATAGGAGAATTCTTAACTGCATTTGGATTACTTTTTACATTTATAATTTTTGTTAGAAACAATTTTTTTATAGAAAATCTTAGTAAGAGTCTAATAATTACTCATTTTTTAATAGTTTCTTTATTTATTTCATATAATATATTTGATAATTCAAATTTTGTTAATACTTACATTTACAAAAGTAGTGTTTATATTTGGTATATAGCGTTTTTTTACATTGGTTTTTTACTTTTCAAAAACAAAACACTTGATAATTTTCATTTTAAATTAGGGTATTTTGGACTTTTTATTGTATTTATTTTCAACACAGTATATTTCCCAAATATTTTGTTAGAGTTTTTCTCGCAATACTCTGATAAATTTCAATTTTTAAAAGGGTCGGAAATAGTACTCTTTTTTGTCATTGTTACTTTTTTTAGTAACAGGTTCAATCAGCATGGAATAATGCTTGATGTGTTTTTAATTTTTTCATCGATATTTATACCTTTAACAATTTTTAAAAGCAGGTCTGCAGGTATTGCGATAATAGTTTTTATCGTTATTGAAATATTAATTTTCAAAAAATATTTTCTATCAAACTTTAAAAGATTATCATTTATATTTTTAATTTGTACAGCACTATTTTCAATTACTTCACACTACCTAGTGGATAACACATTTAGTATTGACGAAACCGATCAAGCAATTGCACAAGTATTTAAGCATAAGTATGTTGTCTCTAATACATACGATGATGAGAAATCACTATTTTATTTCTATGATGGAAGAATTTATTCTGCAGATGGAAACTTAAATTGGAGATTTCAGTTATGGCAAAATTCAATTGATAGCCTTTCAAATAATTCTAAATTCTTATTTGGATTTGGCTATGAAAGTAGATTAGAAGTTTTTGATGACTTAAGATACTCTGGATTAGATAGACTAAATGAAAATACTCATAATTATTTCTTAAACATAACCTTGAGGGGAGGCATTCTAGGATTATTTCTAATTTTGCTTTTCTTTCGTGAGGTTTTTAAATTGTCGTTAAATAATATTTCGAGACTAGATATCTTTCAATTTATTGTACCGTTGCTTTTCGTTTCAATGTTTGATGGGTCAATGGAAAATCCCTACTTTGGTATAATATTTTATATTTTTTTAAGCTATCTAATCACTAAAAATAAAATTTATAATCAAACAAATGTTTAGATAGTATCATTAAATAACATGAAAGCAATACTGACTGGAATTACAGGGCAAGATGGTTACTACCTATCAAAACTTTTGTTAGAAAAAGGCTACGAAGTACACGGACTGATTAGACGAAGTTCAAATATAAACACAGCTAGATTAGATCCTTTGATTTCAAAATATTCTGAATCTGGCAAGCTAAATTTGTATTTTTCTGATCTTATTGATTCATCATCATTAACTAATTTAATAAATAAAATTGAACCTGATGAAATTTACAACCTTGCTGCTCAATCCCATGTTGCAGTCTCGTTTAAAAATCCTATTTATTCAACTCATACATCAACAATTGGTACAATCACAATCCTAGAATCTATCAGAAATACAAATAAAAACATTAAGTTTTATCAAGCATCATCATCTGAAATGTATGGAGGAGAGTCGGAAGAAACTCTTAACGAGAAATCTTTATTGAACCCAAAGAGTCCCTATGCTGCAGGAAAAGTGTTTTCGCACAACATAACTAAAGTCTATAGAGAGTCGTATAATATTTTTGCAGTTAATGGAATTTTGTTTAATCATGAATCACCACATCGTGGAGAAACTTTTGTAACGAGAAAGATTTCAAGAGCTGTTGGTAGAATTCACAATGGCCTTCAATCTAAATTGACATTAGGTAATTTAGATGCCTTCAGAGATTGGGGTTTTGCAGGAGATTATACAAATGGTATGTATTTAATGATGCAACATCCAGACCCAGAAGATTGGGTTTTGTCAACTGGTGAAACACACTCTGTTAGAGAATTTGCCCAAAAAGCTTTTGAAATAGTTGGTCTTAATTGGGAAGATTATGTTGTAACCTCTAAAAAATATGAAAGACCCAATGAAGTCAATCATTTATTAGGAGATTCATCAAAAGCAAGAGATAAGCTTAATTGGAGGCCCAATCTATCCTTTGATGAGCTTGTAGACTTGATGGTTAACAGTGATATTAAGTTGGCAGAAAAAGAAAAAATGCTTGTTGAAAACAAACTCTTAGAACCAACATGGGAATATTCAAAAATAGTTTAATTGTTATTTTTGAACCAGTTATAAGTTTTCTCTAATCCAGATTCTAAATTAACACTAGCCTTCCAACCTAGATTATTTAATTTAGTTGTATCCAACAACTTTCTAGGATTACCATCTGGTTTAGATGTATCAAATTTAATATCTCCTTGGTATCCAACTATGTTTTTAATTAAATCAATCAAGCTGCTGATACTAATTTCATTGCCACTGCCAACGTTTAAAAGATTATTTTCAATATCGTTTTTCAAAATAAATTTAATTGCTTCAGATAAATCATCAACAAATAAAAATTCTCTCAACGGCTTACCAGTACCCCAAGCAGTGAATTCTGGTGACCCACTCATTTTTGCCTGGTGTAGTTTGCTAATCAATCCCGGAATTACATGGCTGTTGTCATGTGAAAAATTATCATTAGGACCGTATAGATTTGTTGGCATCAAATTAATAATTTTATGTCCATATTGCTTACTTAATGCATCTCCCATTTCTATTGCTGTTAACTTAGCCATTGCATAGGGTGAATTTGTTGGCTCCAAAGAGCCCGTCATTAGACTAGATTCTTTGATTGGATTTTCTGCACCAAGCGGGTATATGCAACTGCTTCCAAGATTAATTAATTTTATTTCTGGGTATGGAATTAAACTCTCTAAAACATTTATGTTTATTTTTAAATTTTCAAGTATAAATTCTGTACGACTTAAATTATTCGCTAAAATCCCTCCAACTTTAGCTGCAGCGTTTATCACAATGCTTGGTTTTACATTTTCAATTAATTTTTTTGTTTCGTCAAGTAAAAATAAATCAGTATTATTGCGGTTACTTGCATAAACTTCAGAAAAAAAATCATCACTTTCAAATAATCGTTTTACAGATGATCCAACAAGTCCATTGCTTCCTAATATCAGTACTTTCAAATCAACAAACCTTTCAAAATTATTATATTTTTATATTTCATCTTTTTAAACTTTCATAAAAATCATTAATATATTTCATTCTAAACTTTAGATTGAAAAAACTCAGATTAAATAATGCCTTAATTAGTTCAGTAATTGAAGCTTTCATCCATATATGTTCTATGTGGTATGTGTATTTACTTATTTTTCTAAAGTTTTCATGATAAAAATTAGACCCCAACATAAACGCACCACTGGTAAGCCAAGGTTTTTTACTACCAACAAAGTGAAAAAATAAAATTTCTTTAAAATCCGATTTATTCGTTAATTCTCTTGGAAAAAAATTTATACTTTTGTCTAATTCCAAATAGTCACCATCAATTACTGAATTTATTACATCTTGATCCCATTGTATGATTCCTTGCCATAGCTCATTCATAGACATCAAAAACTTATTCTGTAAATTATATTTTTTCCAAAGAGATAGATTAATCAACATGACTCCAGCATTAAAGTAGGTATCCTTCATTTTTAATCTTTTAAAATATGAATTAGTGTCAGAGATTTCTTCTTTCGTGAAATCGCTTTTTCTATATTCAGTTTTTGCAGCGATTATTTTTCTTGATTCTATAAGTTTTTTTATAGAGTTTCTAATATACTCTGTTGGATTCTTTAGACAGATTGTGTCAGCATCTAAATAAATTACTATTTCCTCATCTAAGTATTCAGATAAATAAAGCCTATAGTATGTCGCTTCCGTCAAGTGAACATTATCTAAATTTGGAAACTGTGCGTTTTTGTTTTGAAATTGAAAAAATTTAATTTCATTTAAATTTTTATGATTGCTTATTTCTTCAGGCAAGTCCTCTACAAAGAACTCATTATTATAAATTACATAAATCTTTATTTTTTCAGAAACATTATCAAGTAAAGAAATCATAGACGAGTAAGCCTGAAAATTAAATTTATGATCAAAACAATAACAAAAACTTAAGATATTTTTATTCATTAACTTATTTAATAATATCTAGTTATAAAATTAAAACAATGGATGATATAACTTACGTATTTATTAAAGGAAGAAAAGAGAACTTTCAAAAAAATATTTATCAAGCAAAAGACTTTTATTATGGCTGTAGCAGCTTTGACGATGAGAACATAAATTTACGAATCATAGAGTTTTACAATCCTAAGGAAGTAAAAAAAATATTTTTAAAACTAGATCATTACTTAAGTAGGCTATTTAGCTTACCTTTATATTTTTCTAGAACTTTCTCATTTGAAAACTTTAAAATATTAAAAAATTCTTCAAAGATTGTTTTGGTTTCTGAAAGCGCAGGTTTTTCTGTTTTACCAATGATCTTAATAATAAAAGTTTTTAAAAAAACTAAAGTGTCGTTATTTGTTATGGGACTTTACAGTAAAAATTTAAACTATAATAATTTAAAATTAATACATAATTTTTTAATTAAGCTTCTAATTTCTAGGGTAGATAATGTATTTTTTTTGGGAAAAGCCGAATTAGAAATTGCAAAAAAAAAGCATAAAAAAATTGATAAACTATATTATTTTCCATTCTGTATTGATACAGAATTTTGGGAATGCGAAAATTACAAATTAAATTTTAAAGAGAAAAAAGATATAGTTTTTGTTGGAAATGATGGAAACAGAGATTTTGAATTATTAAAAAATATAGTGAAGGCAATGCCGGACTACAGTTTTCAAATAATTACAAAACATTTTGACAGTGAAAATTTAAACCTTAACAATGTAAAAATAATTAGTGGAGAGTGGGGAAATAACAGCTTAAAAGATAGTGAGTTAAGAAAAATTTATTGTAATTCACGATTAACAATTATTCCTCTAAAAGAAAGTACTCAACCTTCTGGACAAAGTGTAGCTTTACAATCAATTTCAACTGGCACTCCAGTACTAATTTCAAAGACAAAAGGTTTTTGGGATTATGATGCTTTTGAAGATAGAAAACATATTTTATTTGTTGAAGACAACAAGACAAGCGTGTGGGTAGAGAGAATAAAAAATGCATACAATGATTTGGAAATGTTAGAAAAAATATCATCTGAATCTAGAGAAAAAATCAAAGATAATTTTGATATTGCACATTTCAACTATTTATTAAAGAGTTTAATTTAAAAAGATAATGCAAACATTTAATTTCTATTGTTTAATGTTTAAATTTAATTAATTTTATTGATAATATTAAGAAAATGGTTGCAAAGTCACTAAATAAAGAATTTTATAGAAGACATAATTTAGAACTAGAAAGATATTTATTATCAAACCTTTCACTACATATAATCAATAAAAATTCTAAATCAAAAATTAATGAACAATATAGTGAAAAACTATATTTTGATACATCATTGGATATAGATTCGCAAATAAAAAATATTGAAACAAAATTTGATGTAATTGTTGTAACTGATGTATTAGAAATATATAGTGATATTTATCTATTTCTTGAGAAATTAAACCATCTTCTAAAAGATAATGGAAAATTAATTTTGTCTTCAGTAAATACAAGATGGGGTAATTTGGTAAAGATAGCTGAGTTATCAGGTTTAAAATCTAAAACTGATAACTTTTCATATATTCACTTAAAAAAAATTGAAAAGATTTCCAATGGCGCAGGTTTTGATTTAATTGAAACTATCACAAGACAATTTTTTCCTTTTAAAATTTTACATCTTGGAAATATTATTAATAAAATTTTAGAATTATTACTTTTCTATTTTAAATTTGGGGTAAAAACTTATATAGTTCTAAGAAAAATATCATTAAATGAAAAGCCTCTTTCAAAATCAATAATAATTCCAGCAAAAAATGAAGAAGGAAATTTAGAAGAGTTAGTTTCAAGAATTCCTAAATTTGAGAATTGCGAAATTATATTTTCTATTGGAAAATCTTCAGACAGCACATTAGAAGTTGCTAAAAAAATAAAGGCAAAAAATGCTGACTTTAAATGTAAATTAATTGAGCAAACAAAAAATGGAAAAGCCAATGCAGTATGGGAAGCGATAGAGATATCCTCTGGAGATATTTTAGCAATTCTTGACTCTGACATTAGCGTAGACCCTGAAACGTTAACAGACTTTTTTAAAATTATAGAGTCTAATTCAGCTGATTTTGTTAATGGAACACGATTAGTTTATGAAATGGAAAAAGGATCTATGAGGATTATTAATAAATTTGGAAATAGAGTATTTCAATTCTTAATAGGAAAAATAATTAACGAAAATTTAACAGACTCCTTATGTGGAACTAAGGTTTTTAAAAAAGACTTAATTAAAAAAATATTTTGGTGGCAGGATAACTTTAATTTAAAAGACCCTTTTGGAGATTTTGATTTAATATTTGCGGCATCTTACACTGGTCAAAAAATTCTTGAATACCCGATACATTATAGAACAAGAAAATATGGAACTACTCAAATTTCTAGATTCAGAGATGGTTTTAAATTAGTCAAATATCTATCAAAATCTTTCATAGTTTTCAATTCATCCAGATAAATAAAAAACATATATAAATTTTTTATTTACTTCTTTTGGGTTATTTTATTTGTTTTGGATTGTATTTTGCTTCGTAATTCTTATATTCTTATTTTCAATTTTCCAGTAAAAATAATTAATAAAGCCATCAGTTTGTTCAGGAAGTTCTTCGTAGCAATTGAGCGTATTTGCAAAATACAAGTTCATTATTGCCTGCTCGTTACTTAAGGTTATAGGAAATCGCTCTGATAACTTGATTAAATTATATTTAGTCTTTTCTTCTATCAAGTTAGTATCAAAATATAAAACACCTGTTTGAAAATATTTTTTTGATGATAAATCAAATTCTTTGTTTAGTATCTTAAAGTCGGCCTTAGTTTGATCAAATTGAGAAGCTAATGACTTATCATAATTTGGATATCTATCTGCTTTTGCAAAAAGCTTTTTAACAGGAAGTTCTGAGAAAATTGGGTTTATATCAAAATGAATTGTCATATTAATATCTAGATAAAATATATAATCCCAACTTTTTAATTTAGGATCAAATAGATTTAATTTCTCCCATTGGAATCTTTTAGTTATGTGCCTATTAGGTTGACTACCAGTTTCTAAATCTTCTAATTTACTTTCGGTTAATTTATTGAATTTAGTTTTTTTAAATTTTAAAAATGTTATATTTTTATCATTATTTTGAAATATTATTTTAAATAAAAACTTTGATGCAAATAAATTAGTTATAACAACTAACGGGCCATCATAATTTCCTTCTGTTCTTAAGTTTTTTATAAAGGAATCAAGATATTTATAAATATACTTTGGATTTGCTGCAACACATACTGCTAACTTACTATTTACAAGATTTGACATTTAATAAAAAAATATTTCATGATATGCTAATTTTATAACTAATAAATTTATTTATACATGGTTTCTTAAATCAAAAGTTTCCATTTGAAATATAAGGGGAAATAAAATTAAATTAAATATACCAATTTCACTAGGGGAGTTAGTAGACAAACTAACTATTTTAGAAATTAAAATTGAAAAATTTACTGATGAAGAAAAACTCAAAGAAGTTAATCTAGAACACGGGCATTTAAAAAAAATTTACAATTCTGTTGATAAAGACATTGAGGTACTGGACGGATTTAAAAGTGAGTTAAAAAAAATAAATTCCAAACTGTGGGATATTGAAGACTCTATAAGAATACTGGAAATAAATAAAGATTTTGGTGAAAATTTTACTCAATTAGCTCGAAGTGTTTATTTTACAAATGATGAAAGGTTTGAGGTTAAAAATAAAATAAATATTCATTTTGGTTCTGAAATCTCAGAACAAAAACAATATGAAAAATACAAATAATTTTTTAGTTAGGATTAATTCAAAGTTTAAATATTTTATTTTGAATATAAAAACTTTATTTATCGTAGTAACAACATATATAAAAAGCTTTTTTGTAAATCTTAAAAATTCAAAATTTGTTTACATAACGGCTGTAGATTTTGATTATTTTGAACCATGTCTAAGGTTGATTAATAATTTAAATAAATATGATGGAAAGTCGAAAATTGTGGTTTATGATATCGGGCTTAGAGAAAATCAAAACATGCAAATTAGAGAAAAGCCAAATGTCGAATATCGTAAATTTATTTTTAACGACTATCCGCAGTTCATGTCAGCCAAGGAATTACCAGATAATAAATTGGGAAATTATTCATGGAAAGCACCAATTGTTTATGAGGTAATTCAAGAATATGGTGAAAATATAATTTGGCTAGATACAGCTTGTTTAATTAATAAAAAAATTAAGCTAATCAAATTACTGACAATCATTAATGGTTGTTTTTTTGTAAAAGCAACTGGAAATATTTATCAATGGACTCATCCTGACACTTTAAATTTAATGAATGCAGAGCATTTAAAAAATTACTCATGTGTAATGAGCGGTGTAATTGGAATTAATACAAAAAAAGAAAAAAATAAAACCCTTTTCAAAGAGTGGATGAACTATTCACTTGATGAAAGATGTATTTCACCAACAGGAAGTAGTAGATTAAACCACAGACAAGACCAATCTTTATTACAAGTTCTGGTTCAAAAACATAAATATGGAAAATATGTATTAAACCATAAATTTTTTGATATAAAAATAAATCAAGTTTTTGACAGGGTTTACCTTCAAGAGATAATAGACGATAGTCCTTCTTTTGACTTAAGGACGAAGCTTTACCTATCTTCCCCTTCGATTTACACAGACTCTGTAGAAAGAGCAGCAGTATGTTTTTTATTAGAACCTGAGCTACTAAGCAATAAACAACTTATTAAGTTAAGGGACCAAAAAATAGTAATTTTATTTAAAGATAAAAACCAATTTGAAAATTTTAAAAAACAAGATTTTTTATTTAAAAACATTTGCTATTTATTTTTATATTCGCATGATGAATTGGAATCAGTTAATGAACGTACATTTGTAATCGAAGAGGATGTTTCACATCAGCATTTGCTTGATATTAGAGATACATTTTTAGATTAAAAATTAGATTTATATTCTTTAAATTTAACAGATGACTGATCTTTTTCTGACAATATAGGTTCTTCTACTCTCCAATCTATATCTATACTCAGTGGATTTATTGAATCATCGTGCTCCGATGAATAATCACCAGATTGTAAGTAAACAACTGTAGCATAATCTGACAAAACTGAATATCCATGAGCAAACCCTTTAGGAACAAAGAGCCCAACGTTATCGGTACCTTCCAAAACAACACTCCCAAAATTTCCATATGTGTTGGAATTTTTTCTTATGTCTAAAAAAACGTCTAAAATTTTCCCATCTATACATGTTATAAATTTTGAAATTTCTGCTGGAGGATTTTGAAAATGCAGTCCACGAATAACGTTTTTATTTGATTTAACACATAGTAACTCACTGATATTACCCATCATTTGTACAACCTTTTTTCCATAAATAGTTTTTTTGAATTGCCCTCTTTCATCGTTGAAGTTAATACCTTCAGAGATTATTACTTCATTAAATTCAGGCGAAAATATTTTAGTTTCCATCAAATAAGCCTAGTTAGTTGTGATGGAATATCATGAAGTTTTACATTTTTATAATCAATTTCTGGCATATCATTGGTGTAATAGTTCCTTGCTTTTACTAGTAAATCTACCTCTTTGTTATTTGTTTTGTTGTAAGCAAATAGAAAATCATATATGGATGACAAAACATATGATTCTTTTCCAACAAAAGCGGATGTCCCTACACTTGTAGAATTATCAATTGCATATTTAAGTCTATTAATTATGTCTCCTATGTATAAAATATTTATTAGATTATCTGGGTTTTTGATAGGATTTTCTTTATTACTTGAAACACATTTAGCAATCTCAGAAATTATTTTTTTTCTTTTATCTCCTTTACCAAATGTATTATCTAAATAGATTTCTTCATAATTTATACTTTTTTCATTAGAAAAAGATTGAATAAATTTAGAAAATTGTTTTTTTGTCTCTGAGTAATAACAATTTTTTAGCTGCTCATTTTCATAAAAATTAAACATTGTGTTTGTATAAATTATTTTCTTAATTTTTATTTGATTGAGTGAATTTAACATTTTTTCTCCAAATGAAATATTTGCAGAATAAATTTGTTTACGATCATTTTGATTTACTGAGTAATGAGTAGCAAGATGCAATAAAGTGATCTCATTATTTGAAATTTCAGAAATTAAAACTGGTTCATTTTTTATATTAAAGAGTAAAGGTTTATTTTTTTCTTCAAATGAATATCTATTACAAAATAATAATTTTTCTTCGCCAAGAGTCGGCACAAGGCTCTTGCCTACAAAACCTGTATTTCCACTGATTATAATTTTTTTATTGCTCATACTTAAATAAAAATATTTTTTAATTATACAATACTTTTATGGATTCAATTAAACAAGTAGTTATACTTGCAGGTGGTAAGGGTACCAGAATGCGAGAAATGACAGAAGACCTTCCAAAACCCATGGTTCCCGTTGGGGGAATTCCGGTTTTAGATCACTTAATAAGCATTTATGAAAAATATGATAATTTTGAATATTTAATTTGTAGTGGCTACTTAGGTGAAATAATCCGCAATCATTATGAGACAAAAAAAAATGTAAAAGTTGTAGACACTGGGCTTGAAACAAATACTGGTGGAAGACTACTAAAACTTAAAGAATTACTTGATGAAAATTTTATGATTACCTATGGCGATGGCTTAGCAAATGTTAATATTGCTAAACTAATAAATTTTCATAAATCACAAAAAACAATCGGTACACTGACAGTTACAAATCCAGTATCAAGATTTGGATTAGTCGAATTTGATGAAAATAGAAAAGTTAATAAATTTATCGAGAAGCCAATTTTAAGTGGTTTTATAAATATTGGATTTATGATATTTAATAAGAAATTTTTAGAGTACTTAGATAATGATTCAATTTTAGAATCAGAGCCTTTACATAATTTATCTATTGACTCTGAGCTTAGCGCTTATACACACAACGGATACTTTGAGCCAATGGATACATATAGAGAGTATTTAAATATGAATAAATTATGGGAAATGGGAAACCCACCCTGGATGAAAGATGAATAATAATAATTTTAAATCAGTTTTAATTACTGGTGTCACAGGACTTTTGGGAAGCTGGATGGCTGAAAAAATGTATGACGATAATTTACTCGTTAGCGGAATAGCGATTGACGAAACAAAAGACAATCTTTTAAAAAGTAAAGGAATATATGATGAAATTAAAATTGAATACTTTGATATTTCAAATGAATTAACATTAAGTGAATATTTTGAAAAGAATCAATTTGATATTGTTTTTCACCTAGCAGCCCAAACCCAAGTTATTGATGCAAATCTAGATCCTCTTCAAACATTTAATTCAAATATAAAAGGAACATGGAACGTCTTAAACGAATGCTTAAAACATAATTTACCAGTAGTTGTCGCATCTTCTGACAAAGCATATGGTATATCAAATAACCTTCCGTATTTAGAATCACATGAGTTAAATGGTATTTACCCTTATGAAGTTTCAAAATCTATAACCGATATGCTTGTTAAGTCGTACTACTTTACATATAAACTTAATGTTGTTTCACTAAGATGTGGCAATATTTATGGAGGAGGGGACTTTAATTGGGACAGGCTTATTCCAGGAGTTTGTAAATGGCTTTTTAATAATGAACAACCAATTTTGAGAACTGATGGCTCTTTCAAAAGAGACTGGGTTTATGTAGAGGACGTTGTAGATGCATATATGCAAGTAGGTTCAAGTTTATTTAATCGAGACAAAAAAATTTCTTTGGCCTATAACTTTGCTGCAGATAGTTATAAAACAGTTATTGAGGTTTATAATGAAGTTTCCAAAAACATAACAGGGAAGATTATTGATCCTATATATAAAATAGATTCAGATACTGAAATACCAGATCAATATCTAGATTCTGAAAAAATTAGAGAAGAATTAGGAGTAAAGTCAAAAGTTACACTAGATAAGGGTATAAGGCTAACAGTTAATTGGTACAAAGATTATTTCTTAAAATAATATAATTGAAAATTTTTTATTTTATTTTCGAATATATTTTTTATATAACGGTAAAAACTTTTTGGTAAAAGGGTTTTGAGTAACCTTCTAAAAAAATTGTATATTTTCCAAAATGGCATTTGAATATAAAAAAGTTTACAAATTTCAAAAAATATCATTTGTACAAGTCTTTTATTGTATGATTTGGAATTTTTTATTCTAAAGTCCAGTTCACTCAGTACCCAGGTTTCAAGAAATCTTGGATATCCATAATGATTATCAATTCTGCATCTGTAGTGATAGTGGTTTAAATGAATATTTTCTTTATATATGTTTCCTTGTATATCGTATCTCTTTCCATTAGTCGGAAACACTCCTTTTTTGTTTAGCAATTCACCAATTGCTACATCTTCCCAGAGACTATGATCATATTCATCTTTGTTATTAACAAGAGTCTCAATTGTTTTTTTGCTAAAAAGAATTCCCGAACCACTTACAAATTTAATACAAGTATCATTTTTTTTATTTTTTAAATTTATAATTTTTCCATCATAAATTAGATCTGAATGATTATGTGATTTATTTATATACTCATGCAGATTTTTGACATTTATGAACGAACTAGTATTAGTTCTAAATAAGAAATCAAAATCTTCGTTCTTAATAATCCAATCAAAAGCCTCAAAGTTTTTATATCCAATTTCATCTGCTCTGCTTCCGGACTTTACTATTAAATCATTATTTTTTATACCCGTATTTTCTCCCGCCTTATAAAAATAAACTTTTACATTTTCACTTTTGTGCATTACCCAAGTTTTTTTTTGAGCTAGGTGATTTCTGTATGATGGATATGTATCAGAAGCTAATACTAAAATTATAATTTTGTTCACTATATTTATATTAAATATAAGTTAAAAAAAGAAATCAATTTTTTTGTAAAATTGTTAATCCGTTATTATTTACATATTTTTTATGTAAAAACCAGTTTTTGTTTAAATTTAAAAATTCATCAACCGCTGGCCAAAGCCCTATAACTATTTCAGCTTCTTCAAAATTTGTTTGTTTAACGATAGTTTTAATATCTAAACCCAATCTAATGACCTCTCCTTTGTCAGCGTCAACAGTTGTATCGTGGAGAATAATATATTTATTTGCAATTTTTGAATACTTTTCAAGCTCTCTTTTTAATTGTCCATATACATGGAGAGTGTCAATAAACACTAAATCAAAATTTTTATTTAAATCTAAATCTAAGTTGTTTCCTTTAATAAATTCTCCACTTACATTAATCCTGTCCATCACTTTCATAATGCTTGATGTGTTTATCAAATCAATATCGTTCATTACAAAGGTTTTAAAATCAGAATTATTTTTAGATAGTCCATGAAGTAATGCCCATGACGACACAACTCCTCTTACGCCTGTTTCGAAAATACTATTACACCTTGATGCGTAATTAGATAAAGTTTCTAGGTGTTCATTAATGTCAGAAGGTTTTCTTTTTAGAAATTGAAACTTTAAGAACAAGAATAGTTTAGGAAAAAGGTTTCTTATTAAATCAAGTATTATTTTTTTCATAGAGTTTTAAGTTATTGGTTTGTCATAATGTTCAAATTTCCATTGTTTAAACAGTTTTAAACTAGAAGGTTCTCTAATTTCGTGATAAAAAAGCTTACCTACAGAAGGAACCCTTTCTACAATATGTATAAAGCTACTATTCATACAATGTACCTCCTTAGCCTTACTTATCAAATCTCTATATAGAAAAATATTTTTAAAAATATCACTCTCTTTTTCAACAAATATTTCATCATTTTTCTCTACCCTTCTCAACGGATGAGTTGCTCTTGAAGATGTTGCATGAATTAATGAAAAATTATTTGGATTTGAAATATTGTAATAATTTATTAGGTGTTCAGTCAATTTTAACTCATCATCAGTATTCTTAGGGAGGTAAAAGTAGTCAAATGAAACAGCATAGTCAATCATGAGTTGATTATAGAAAGCAGTATTAAAAGATTGCTTACCTATTTCTTCAAATCCAACTTTAAGAATTTGTAAATTTTTTATATTTGCAAAAGATTTAATACTACTTAATTCATCTTCATCAGGAATCTTAAAAAGTTCAACCGCTTCATTTTCTGAATAAAGGTAGGAAAGGTTTTTGTAATTTCTATCAAATACAGGCATATAGATTTTTTTATATTTTTTTGATAAGTAATTTGTTAGTCCATTGCATATTATGTGATCTCCAAGACCTAAATGATGGTATAAAACAAATTCATTGTTTTTAATTTCATTAAGTTTTTTTACAACTTTTTTTCTTCTAAACATTTATTTCTGAAATTTTATATTGAATATTTTTGATATGAAGTATTCTACTAACTTTAAAAATTTGTTAAGAATTTTCCATTTAATATAATTTTTTGTATCGAAATAAAGATCTATTAATTTATTACATTTTATAATTTGAATATCTTTTTCGGATCTATCAGAAATTTTTATTTTATTTTCCCACCATTTTATATTTAACATTTCGTTATTATAATTTAAACTTTTATACCTTTCGTTTAAGCTATCTATATTTATTTCTTCTATATTTTCGTAGAAAATTATTGGGAGCCCTGAGTATTGAGTTGAACTGGTACTTTTTTCAACAACTGGTACTGAATTTACATATAAAGTTTCCCACATTCTATGTGTATCTAAACCATTACCCGGTGGACAAAGTACAAATTTATGAGATTGTAATTTTTCCTTGTAACTATTTAAATCTAAATTAGGATTATCAAAAGTTACATAATTTTTATTCTCAAAATATTCCATAAGCTCTGACCGCTTTTTTTCATTAGTATTTTTGACAAAATTTATATAAATTTTATTTATTTTTTGATTAATTATTTTGTCTGGAAGAAAATATTTACTTGTTAAATTTTTTCTGGAGTAATCGTTTGCTAGACCTAAAGGAATAGGAATTAAATCAGGGTGATTATACGTAATATTTGGACTATACCATTTAGATATACAGGTCGGTTTTAAATCAAATAGACCTTTGTCAATTTCAATATCAGTTTGATGAGTAATTAGTTGTAAGTTTTTTAAATCTTTAATTTTATTTAAATAATAAAACAAATTTTTTATATTTATAGTATTTGCAAATATTACACAACCTTCAAAAAGATCAATATTTTTTGTTCTGTAAAAAATTAAATCTCCCTCAGTTCTGATTACTTCAGTGTTTTTAGTGCGTATATTGCTTTCATACTGATTAGATGAAACTACTTCAGAGTAAACAACATCTGCAAATCTAGCAAAATTAAAACTATTAATTACTTGAGTATCATCAAAATTAAAATTAATAATATTCATCTTTTTTTAAAATAGTCAGCCCATTGTTGTGAGTAAACTTTTTATAAAGCTTCCAATTCGAATTATTTTCTAAAAATTCTTCAACTGCTGGCCATAACCCTTTTTCTATCTCTTCTTTTGGGTATCCAGTAATTTTTGCAAGAGACTCTGTATCATTGTTAAATCTAATTGCTTCTCCGTAATCACCATCAACAGTAGTATCGTGGAGCACAATATATTTTGATGTTATTGACTCAAATTTTTCTAATTCTCTTGCAAGCTGTGCATAAACATGCCAAGTGTCTATAAAAGTAAGGTCATAATTTTTGTTAAATTCTAAATTTAAATTGTTACTTATTACAAAATTACAATCCACATTGATTTTTTTTGCAGTTTTTAATAACAAATCAACATCGCAATTTTCAATGTCGTTTAGTAAATAATCTGCATTTTGATTATTTTTAAGACCGTTTAAAAATGCCCAGGAGGAAACGACACCCCTAACTCCAGTTTCAAAAACACTATCACATTCCAAAGTTAATTCATAAATAGTCTTTAAATGTTTGTTGATATCGGATGGACTAAATTTTAAAGATAGATACTTTATTGTGATGAAAGACTTTGGAAATGGTACAAAAATTAATGTGATTAAATTTAAAAACCGACACCATATAGCAATTATTGAGTTAGTAAAAAAATCTATTTTAAGTTTCCATACGATATATTTGATAACCTCACGATTTTTTAATTTACTAGAAAGTTTTGATATATACTTAACCATGTTTATACAATAATATAATGAATTATCATAAATATAGTTTCTTACAATAATAAAAAAATAATGGTGTTAGTAATTTTATGAAAAATCCAAGAATTCTTATATTGGTATTAGCTGGTGATACAAGTATTTCTAACCGGAATTTAAATGCTCAAAAAAACACTTGGATGAAGCATGACAACAGTCAAGTAGAAATAGTTTCTTATAAAGGAGGATCTGAAAAACAATTTATAAATTCAGAATTAGTTTTAAATTGCCCAGATGATTACGAATCAATTAGCTTAAAAACAATGATGGCTTTCGATTGGGTAAATGATAATTGTGAATTTGATTATCTATTTAGAACAAATACTAGTTCATATGTTAATCTAGAAAAACTTGTAGATTTTTGTAAGAAAAATGAGAACAATTATTTGTATCGTGGCAGAATTATTTCAGATGTATTTAATAACAAAGAAATTAGCTGGGTGTCAGGTGCGGAAATATTAATGTCAAAATTATCTTTCGATGTTTTAATTAATAACAAGCAAAGCTGGAATACTGCCTTGCCAGACGATGTAGCAATTGGATCAATATTTCAAGAACAAAAAATTGGAATTGAGACGTCAAATTCAATCTTGTTTGATAGAAAATTTTTTGATAGAAAACATTTAAATCATGAGTACCATTTCAGATGTAGAGTAGATTCACCTTACTATTATCCAAGGTTTCTAGACCCAATTCTTTTAGGTTATATACACAAAGAATTACATAATAAAAATATCCAAATTTACAGAAGATATATTTATAAATCACTATTTTTTTTGAGTAAATTATTTGCAATAAAAAAGCACAAAGATTATTTTTTCTTTTATTTTTGGAAATTTTTAAAGTATTTTAAGAAAACTATTATGAAATAAATGTCAGAATTAAAAACACATAAAACAATAAATATTCTTTATATTTTTAGCTTTCGCTCAACCATAGCCTCATGGGAAAAATCTGGTTTTCTAGATAGAGAGATTAAATTTTTTGAAGAAGTGTCAAAAAATATAGATGTAAAATTTCACCTTCTGACTTATGGAAATAAAAAAGAAAAGGAAATTTTAAATAACTCTAATTTAGAAGTTTTACCAATATTTGATGATTTTAAAAACTCTTCAAAAATAATTAACCTTATGAAGTCTTTTATTTATCCTTTATTAAACTACAAAAAACTTAGTTATATTGATGTCATTAAAGTTAATCAACTTTCAGGAAGTTGGGTTGGTTTATTTTTTAAATTTCTTCTAAAAAAACCTTTGTTTATAAGAACTGGTTATGATGCTTACTTGTTTAGCAAGTATGAAAAAAAACCCAAATATAAACAGATATTATTTAAAAGACTTACAGCAATAATTCTAAAATTTGCTGATTTATATTCTGTAACAAGTAGGTCTGATGAAAAATTTATTTTAGATAATTATAAATTTAATAATTCGAAATTAGTTTTAAGGCCAAACTGGGTTGATACTAGCTATGAATTTAGCCAAAGCAACTTTGATAATAGAAAATGTAAACTTTTAAGTATTGGAAGGCTCGAAACTCAAAAAAACTTTATGTTTTTACTAAAGTCTCTTAAAGATACAGGTATTGAGATAGATATAGTAGGTTCTGGTAGTTTAAAAAAAAATCTGATTGAATTTGCAGAAGCAAATAATATAAAGTTAAAAATATTAGATAAAGTATCAAATTCAGAGATTCTAAATATGCTAAAAAATTATAAATACTTTATTCTTCCGTCTTTATATGAAGGAAATCCAAAAAGTTTACTTGAAGCAATGTCATCAGGGTGTTTAGTATTCGCATCTAACATAAACAATAATACTGAAGTTATAAAAGATTCTTACAACGGTTTTTTGTTTGGTTTTGATGAAAACTTTTTAAAGGAATTACTTACTAGTAAAATTCTTAATGATACTAATTATTCTAAGATTTTGAAAAATTCTTTAAATGATACCCGTCAAAATAATTCGCTTGACTCATTAGTTAATTTAGAAGTTGATGATTATTCATTATTGATTAATAAAAAAAATTAAAACCAATTTTTTAACCCTTGTGGGCGCTACAGGATTTGAACCTGTGACTTCTTCCTTGTAAGGGAAGCGCTGAATAAATAGAACTATACTTTTCTCTATTAATCAATGGAAATGTTCCAAAAATAGATATAAAAAGTGACTTTTTGGTGACTAATTATTAGATTAATTTATATGAAAAATATTTTGGCTAACGTTCTGTCGTTTTTGTCATACGGCTCTGTAGTGGTTGGTTCATTTATTGGTGGAAGTGTTTACTTAGTTAAAGCCTTTATAGCAATGTCTAATATAGTTGGGTTTGGATGGGCTTTTGTTTGGACATTTCCGATGCCTCTTGGTGTGGCAACATTTCCATTTTGGGCAAGAGAAATTTATGGGTATTCAGATTCATCTATTTGGTTTTGGTATTGGTGGCCATTTATTGGTATAGGTCTATTTTTTGTTTTTTCATTTATCGCTGTGATATTTAACGACGAAATATGATATTCCAGATTTACAAGAATCTAATAAGAACCTTTTACCTTAAATTCATATAGAGGAATTGCAA
>CESM01146714.1_pt1 | contig 42040 bp, 41 predicted proteins | sample 361421 | NCBI WGS metagenome assembly CESM01 (sample SAMEA2622219, study PRJEB7988) | marine metagenome | isolation source: saline water (ENVO:00002010), including | reverse complement strand
TTTTTTTTTATTAATAATTATGTTAATATCATCTGTAAATATAGTTTTTGAACTTATATTTTAATAGCATAAGAAATTATATATTTGTATTATAATAATAAATATAATATTTAAATGAAAAATACATTCTTAATTTTTTTACTAATTTTTTTAAATAGCTGTGGTTTAGAGTACATGTTTTCTCAATATAATAAAGTAGATTATAACACAACCCCTGAGATATTAGAAGTTCATGGAGGAGAGATAATTGTTAATATAGAGGGGGTTTTTCCTGAAAGGTATTTTTCAAAAAAAGCACAATTAAAGATTACTCCGGTAATTGTAGTTGGTGATACTAATTCGAATGCCTCTCAAGGGTACTCTGAGTACGAACTAGAGCCCATTATCATTCAAGGTGAGCACGCCTCTGGAGGTCACTCAACAATTTTTTATGAATCAGGAGGTAAGTTTACATATACAGATCGGATTAAATATACAAATGATCTTCGCTCATGTTATTTAGAATTAAGAGCAGAAGGTACTCTAGGGGATCAGGTGAAATCATTTGGAAATGTTAATATTTCAGAAGGAGTTATTACAACATCAAGAATGATTTCTCCAGCAAATATTGATGTCCGTTTTGCTAATCATGAATATAAGGAAATTGAGACAATATCCGAAACAGCTACAATTTATTTCCTAGTAAATGAGAGTAATATTAGAACAACTGAAAAGAGTGATGCGGATGTAATGAGATTGAAAGACTTTATAAAGTTGGGTTATGAGACAGAATCTTTTATTATTAAGTCTTCAGCTTCTCCAGAGGGAACAGAGAAAAAGAATAGTGAGTTATCAGATAATAGACAGAATAGCACTTTAGAATATGCTAAATATTTAATGAATAAGTTGAATGCTAATGGATCTTCTGAAGATTCTTTATATAAACTTACATCTGCTGGTGCAGACTGGGATGGTTTTAATGAATTAGTAAATCAATCATCAATAGTTGAAAAAGGCACAATTTTAAGTATTTCTAATAGGAATAGTGATAAATCTCAAAAGGAGAGAGGAGAACTGTTGAAAGATATGTCAGAAGTATATGAAGCTCTAGAAAATGATGTTTTACAATATTTAAGAAAATCGGAGATTACTATAAATTCTTATCTTCCTAAGAGAACTAAAGAGGAGATTATAGAATTGTGTATAGACTATATAGACGTACCTATAATTAATAGTATAGGAATGGATAGTCTAGATGTAGATGGAAATCAAATAACATATGTTGATACTGTTTTCAATTCTAAATGTATAGATTTATTAACAATAAATGAATTACTATATGCAGTAGATATTCTACCAAATGATTTAGGCCCATATATATATGTTGCTTTAATTCAAAATAACACTGATGATTGGAGGCCATACAACAATTTAGCTGCATTATACATAAGGTTCTATGAAGGAGGATATCAGGAGAGTATTGAGTTAAGAGATACAATTTTTTCTCTACTGGATAAATCTAAATTGATTGGTGGAGATAAACCAGAGATTTTATTTAACTTAGGAAAAATGTATATTGTAAGTCATGAATATGAAAAGGCGAAGGAATTATTTGAGCTATCTGGAGCAAGTAGTGAGGATATGGCAATCTTATATTTTATAATGGGTGATTACAGATCTGCATCTAGGTATTACAGAGGTATGAATACCTATCAGTCATCTCTAACAAGTTTATTAAACGGGAATTATAAAAATCTTTGTGATCAGGGAAATAGTAATAATTTGTCAGACTCACTAAATTGTTATTTAATAAATGCTTATCACGGAGCTAGATCTGAAAATGATTCTTTGCTTTTTTCTAATATTGAAGATATAATGAATCTAAACCCATACTTCAGCATGTTTTTTGCAGAGTTTCTAAGAACTGATTTAGAATTTAAAAATTATTTTACACATGAAAAATTTATTTCATTGACTAGTAATAATATTATTTTTGAAGAACCTGAATTGGAGGAGGATAAATAAAAATTTGGCATAAATAAATGGCAGTGAATAAACCAAATTTTATTGTAATAGGTGCTATGAAATCTGCAACAACTTCATTATATTCATATTTAAAGCAACATCCAGATATTTTCATGACAAAGGTTAAAGAGCCAATGTTTTTTAATAATTATAAGAATAAAAAAATCTATAAGACATTTGGGACTAAATTAAGAAAATATCATAATATTGAAGAGTATTATTCTTTATTTGACGATGTTGATGGTCAGGTCTCAATTGGAGAAGCGTCTCCTTCATATATTTATAGTGTTAATGCTCCTAGACTAATTAAAGATAATTTACCAAACGTTAAAATAATTGCCATATTAAGACAACCTACAGATAGAGCTTATTCAAATTTTATTCACGCAAGAAGGTCTGGTAAAGAGCCTATTGATGATTTTCAAAAGGCAATTGAAGCAGAAGCAATTCGTATTAAAAATAACTACAGTCCTCTATTTCATTATATTAATAAAGGATATTATTCTACACAATTATCAAGATATTATAATTGTTTTCCAAAAGAAAACATTAAAGTATTTTTATTTGAAGATATTATTAATGATACTCATGAGACGTTAAAGAATATTTTTAATTTTCTTGGTGTTGACAGTAGTTTTCAAATTGATGTGTCAAAGAAATATAATATTTCAGGTCATCCAAGAGGTTTCTTTGGTTTTCTCTTAAAAAAAATGAGATACTATAGGTTAATGCCAAAATTTGCATTGTCAGATTATTTGCCAAATTTTATAATAAGGATTTTATTTTCTTCTGTATATACTGATGTTGAGAAAATTTCTAAAGAATTTAGAAGTAATATAACAGAAAGATACTTTAGTGATGAAATAAAGTCATTACAGAATATGATAGAAAGAGATTTGAGTCATTGGTTAAAATAATATAGTTTTTATACCTTCATCTTTATTAAATTGTTGTATTTCTTCAAGAATTCGATAGAAATATATTTCTTCTTTAACAAAATCAATATTAGTAATATCAAAAATGATCACTGGTGTTTTATCTTGTTTTTTTATATAGTCAAAATATTTTTCTTCTATACTTTTTAAGTATTTTTCATTGATATTTTGTTCATATATCCTTCCTCTATTTTTGATATTCTTTATAATCCTATCTATATCTGAGTGTAAATAAATTAATAGATCTGATTCTCTTATATTATTTGACATTATATTATATAATTTTTCAAATAAATTAAGCTCTTCTTTATTAAGATTGTTCTGAGCAAATAATTTAGATTTAAAGAATGAGTGGTCAGCAATCACATATTGATAGAATAAATCTGTATTCGTTTTATATTTATTCAACTGATTATATCTTTCAGATAAAAAATAAAGTTCTAATGGAAGAGAATTTTTTTCTGGATCTTCATAAAATTTGGATAGAAAAGGGTTAGTTTCAAATTCTTCAAGTAATAGTTTGGATTCAAATTTTTCTGATAATTTTCTTGCAAAAGATGTTTTTCCGCTGCCAATATTTCCTTCTATTGTGATGTATTTATATTTCATAAAGTTCAACATTTCCTTCATCATTACAATCATTATATAATTCTTCAATATTTTTGTTTTTTATTGGATGAATCAAATCATTTGCAATTTCTTTCAAAGGAATTAATACAAATTTTCTTTTATGTATATATGGGTGAGGTATAATTAAATTTTTATTTTTAATTATATCGTTATTATAAAATAGTATGTCAACATCAATTATTCTTTTCCCCCATTTAATTGTCTTCACTCTACCTATTTTTTTTTCTATCATCTGAGATTTTTTTAATGTCTCTTCAGGAGAAAGTTTTGAATCTATTTTGATTACGCAATTTAAAAAAGGACTTTGACTTTCTAAACCCCATGCACTACTTTCATATATTGAGGAACAATTTGATATAGGTCCAATCATTTTTTCAATTAAATAGATACTCTTATTGATGTTTTGATAACGATCTCCGATATTACTCCCAATTTGTATGTAGATTATATTTTTCATTACAATTCAAAGATATAAATAGTGATTAAAAATATTCTCATAAATTTTATACTTTTGTAGATAAATATTTATTAATATGTTAAAATTCATTAAAGACACATTTTCTAGGATAATATCTCTAATAGTTTTTGTTTTATTAGTTTTTATATTAGTTGTTTTTTTATTGCCTAAAAAGAAGGATCTTATAATTGAAGATAATTCAATTTTAGAAATTAGATTAGACAAACCAATTTTAGACAGAACTATTGAGAATAGTTTGCCAGAGTTTAATGGTCTGTCTTTTTCTGCTACTCAATCCTTAGAATTAAAAGAAATTTTAGATAATATAAATAGAGCTGCTTCTGATCCAAAAATTGAAGGAATATACTTAAGAATTTCAGATTTAAATGCAGGTATTACACAGATTGATGAGATTAGAAATAAGTTATTAGATTTCAAAGAAAGTGGCAAGTATATTTATTCATATTCTAATTCTTTTTCTCAAAAGTCTTATTTTTTAAATTCTGTTGCAGATAAAATATTTCTACATCCTGAAGGAAATGTAGAGCTTATTGGAATTAGTGCTGGAATAATGTTTTATAAGGAATTATTAGATAAATTAGAATTAGATATCCAAATAATTCGTCATGGGAAATTTAAAAGTGCGGTAGAGCCATTTATGTATAATTCTATGAGTAGAGAAAATAGAAGGCAGATGAAGATGTTATTAAATGATATTTCTGAAAATATTATTTATTCAATTTCAAAATCTAGAAATATATTAAAAGATGATATTAATAAAGCAATTAATGATTTGATTTTTATCAACTCAAAGGCATGTAAAGAATTTAATTTAATAGATGAAATTATTTATGAAGATCAAGTTTCAGAATCTTGTGGAATAGATTTTGAAAATAAAATCTTGTTTCAAGAGTATATGAAAAATACAAATGAAAATAATTCTTATAAAAATAAAATCGCAATTATATATGCTTCAGGCGCAATTGATTTAGGAGAAGGTAGTTATAATTCAATAGGATCAGAAACTACAGTAAGAGCTATCAGAAAAGCTTATACAGATAATGATGTAAAAGCTATAGTTTTAAGGGTTAATTCTCCAGGTGGAAGTGCTCTGGCCTCTGATATTATTTTGAGAGAGATTAATTTAGCTAAAAAAGAGAAGACCGTTATTGTTTCAATGGGTGATTACGCAGCTAGTGGAGGTTATTATATTGCTTGTTCAGCAGATAAGATTTTTGCTAATTATAGTACAGTAACAGGTTCAATTGGTGTTTTTGGAATAATTCCAAGTACTCAGAGATTCTTGAAAGAAAATATTGGTCTTAGTATTGATACGGTTAACACACATAGATTTTCTGACATCAATAGTGGATATAGAATGCTTACAGATTTTGAAAAGGATAAAATACAAAACGGAGTTGAAAATATATACAATACATTCATCACACATGTTGCTAATGGTAGATCAATGACAATTAGTCAAATTGATAAATTAGCACAAGGGAGAGTTTGGAGCGGTGTAGAGGCGTTATCATTAGGATTAGTAGATGAGATAGGAGGTTTAGAAGACGCTATATTATGTGCTGCTGAAATTGCAGGAATTGATAAATATAGGATAATTTCTTTGCCTAAAAAAGTAGATCAATTACAAGAAATTTTTGAGGATATAGCTTTAGAAAAATCTGGATACATACCAAAAGATTTAATTTTTACTATAAATACAATAAAAAACTTAAACTTTTTATATTCAGATGATTATATTCAAGCAAGAATACCTTTTTTCTTAGAAATTAATTAAAATAATTCTTGTTGTTTATTAATTTTAGAGTACTCAAATTTCACAATAAAACCTTCATGAGATCTAATATTCATAACACGATTATTATCTAAAATTAAGTATTGTCCTTTAATTCCTAATAGTTCCCCACTAATAATTGGTTTTTTTTCTAATTTAATACTTTTAATTTTAGAAGGGTATTCATTTACTGGGTATTTAATTTCAGTAACTGTATTGTCTTCTAGTTTATATTTTTTTAAATGATCTGGAATGAATTGAGATAATTTTTCCTTTATATCAATTAATTTAATCTTTTCTGGTTCTCCGGATAGCATTTTTCTCCAGTTTGTAATATCATTTACAAATCTCTTTAGAGACACTTCAATGTCTCCAGAAAATTTTCTATTTGGCACTTCAGCGATTATAATAGCTTGACTTGCTCCTTGATCTATCCACCTAGTTATGCCTTGTGATTTTCTAGTGATCCCAACTTTTAATCCGCTAGAATTTGCCAAATAAACATAATGTGGAGCAATTTGGAATTTTTTTTCCCATTCTAAATTTCTTTCCTCAATTCCCAGGTGAGCAGTACAAAGTTCAGGCTTAAAAATAGATTGAGATGCTAATGGAGATTCCCAATAACATTTATAGCAAAAATTAGCTCGATAAAATGATTTCATTATTCTTCCACATTGACAAATAACTTTTCCACTCCAACTAAATGTTATTTCATTGCCAATAAGTTCATTCATTAAAATTTTCTGATCGTTAAGATTGATATGGTATTGAACAACATTCCCCATTGTAGTTGTCATTTTCTGAATAATATTATTCGGCATTTTTTTATAGTTTTAACAATTATAAAAATATAAATATTTAATGAAAATTCCATTTAAAAATTATCTTCTTTCTCGTCTGATGAAACAAAGGATAGATCAAATAAAAATGACTAATAATTTTCCGTTAGAAACACAGAATAAAGTATTTAATTATTTGATAAAACATTCAAAGGGAACTAAGTTCTACAATGATCATTGTTTTGATAAAATTAATAGTTATAAAGAGTATAGAGATTCTGTACCCCCAAGAACATATGAGGAACTGTATCCATATATAAATTTAGCAAAAAAAGGACATGAAAATATATTATGGAGAGGAAAAGTAAAATATTTTGCAAAGTCTTCAGGAACTACTAATGATAAGAGTAAATATATTCCTGTTACTAGAGATTCATTAATTGATTGTCATTTCAAAGGTGGAAAGGATATGTTGTCAATATATTGCAGTAATTTCCCAAATACAAGAATTTTTAATGGTAAAGGTATCATGCTAGGAGGTTCTTTAAAAAATAACCCATCAATTGGATATCATGAAGGTGATTTATCAGCAATTTTATTAAAACAATTCCCATTTTGGGTTAATATGCACAGAGTACCTGATATTAGTACTGCTCTTATGGATAATTGGGAGAGTAAACTAAATAATATATGTATTCAGTCAATTCAATCGAATATTACAAATATTACTGGAGTTCCCTCTTGGGTTTTAGTTTTGTTAAGAAGAATTATTATGAAAACAGGAGCGAAAAATGTTTCTGAAATATGGCCTAATTTGGAATTATATATGCATGGTGGTGTTAGTTTTGATCCATATAGGAAACAATTTGATGATTTAATATGTTCAGAAAAGATTAATTACTTGGAAGGTTATAATGCATCAGAGGGATTTATAGCTATACAAGATCAAATTGATAATATTGGACTTTTATTAATGATAGATTATGGAATATTTTATGAATTTATTGAATATTCTTCATATATAAATGGATCTCGTGATGCTATAAATTTATCAGAAGTTAAAACTGGGGTTGTATATGTATTGCTTATTTCCACAAATGCTGGTTTATGGAGATATATTATTGGAGACACAATAAGGTTTGTTTCATTAAATCCATTTAGAATTAGAATTGTTGGAAGAACTAAGAGTTTTCTTAACGCTGTTGGAGAGGAATTAATGGTGGAAAATGCTGATATTGCTTTGAAAAATATTAGTAAGAATAATAAGTTTTTAATTTCAGATTTTATAGCTACATCATTTTTCACTAATGATGGAGTTGCATTTCATCATTGGTTAATTGAGGTTGATGAAATATCTCTATCTGAACAAAAATTTGCATTACAGTTAGATATGCATCTAAAAAAAATAAATTCAGATTATGAATCTAAAAGAACAGATAATTTATTGCTTGGAAATCCAAAAATAACATTTGTTAAAAAAGGTACTTTTTATAGATGGTTAAAGAAAAATAATCGGCTTGGTGGACAGAATAAAGTGCCTAGATTAGATAATAGTACTAAAATTTTTAATCAAATAATGAAAATCCATACAACTTATTAACATTATTTACTTCTAACAATTCTAACATAGTTTATAATAATAAAGTTTTTTATTTTTATCAAAAATTCAAAAACTTAAGAGATGCATGTAGCAATAGCAGGAAATATTGGGTCAGGAAAGACTACGCTAACTAAAAAGTTGTCTAAGCATTATAAATGGGAGCCGCAATATGAGGATGTTGAGAATAATCCTTATTTAAATGATTTTTATAAAGATATGCAAAGATGGAGTTTTAATCTTCAAGTATATTTTCTAAATAGTAGGTTTCGTCAGGTTATAGATATTAAGGGAGAGAAAAAGGATTTTATACAAGATCGTACTATTTATGAGGATGCGTATATCTTTGCTCCTAATCTTCATTCTATGGGATTAATGTCTTCTAGAGATTATGAAAACTATAAATCACTATTTGAGTTAATGGATTCTTTAGTTGAGGGTCCTGATTTATTAATTTATTTGAGAGCATCTGTACCTACTTTAGTTGAACAAATACAAAAAAGAGGCAGAGATTATGAAAATAGTATAAGGTTAGATTATCTAACACAATTAAATGATAGATATGAAGCTTGGATCGAAAAATATGAAAGTGGAAATTTATTAGTTATTGATGTTGATAACATTAACTTTTCTGATGTAGAGGAAGATCTTGGTTTAATTATTGAAAAGATAGACTCTAAAATAAATGGTCTATTTTGATATTTTTTTATTGTCTTCTCCCTTTAAAATTTAGATAAATATAATCTTTATTAAAGTAAGTTTTTAATATCCCATTAATGAATTGATATCCATTTTCTCCAGATTCAAGATTATAATACATGTAAGTCTGATAAGTCTTATCCCCTATTAAAAGTTCTGATTTACATGATAATTTATACTTTGATCCATCCAAATTTTGCGTTGTTGATTCTGGAATACCATTTAGAGTAACTACATTATTATTAATTTTATCAAAGAACTCTTGTTTTAGTGTTTCATTGTCAGCAAGTGTTACAGATAAAGCACTTTTTCCAAACTTGCCTTTATGAAAGATGCCATCATCTTCAATGGTGAATTCAGATAATTTCACATCAATGATTGTATTCATTATAGAGAAGTCAATACTATCTTCATTATCATCTCCATTTTTAACTTCTCCACATGAGAAAAATAAAAGAGAGATAAAAACTGCGTATAAAATATTTTGTAAGTTCATTTTTTTAATTATTTTTTATAATGATGATGCTATTACTAATGCAACAACTGATATTAATTTTAATAAGATATTTAATGAGGGTCCAGAAGTATCTTTGAAAGGATCTCCAACAGTATCTCCTACTACAGCTGCTTTGTGAGCTTCACTTCCTTTTCTTCCTTGTTCTTCTATCATTTTTTTAGCATTATCCCATGCTCCACCAGCATTAGATTGGAAAATTGCCATTAGCACTCCACATGATGTGACTCCAGCAAGCAATCCACCTAACATTTCAGGACCTCCTACGCCAAACCACTTTTCTCCAAACCCAACAACTACAGGTACAATAATAGCAAGTAATCCTGGGAATACCATTTCTCTAATAGAAGCATTAGTAGAAATTTCAACGCATTTGTCATATTCAGCAACACCATCAGCTTTGTCAAAAATCTTCCTATCAGCCTCTGTAGATTTAGACATGTCAGAATTATATTTTTTCATTACTTCAAGAGCTGCTTTAAGTTCAGGGATTTCTTTAAATTGTCTTCTAACTTCTTCAATCATAGACATAGCTGCTCTTCCTACAGCGTTCATTGATAGAGCAGAAAACACAAATGGAAGCATTGCTCCAATAAGTAGTCCAGACATTACTGTAGGTTTTGAGACGTCTATTGAATCAATACCAGCCGTTTGCATATATGCAGCAAATAAAGCTAATGCTGTTAGGGCTGCTGATGCAATCGCAAATCCTTTACCAATAGCAGCTGTTGTGTTACCTACAGCATCTAATTTATCGGTTCTTTCTCTAACTTCTGAAGGTAGTTCACACATCTCTGCAATTCCGCCAGCATTATCTGAGATAGGACCATATGCATCAACTGCTAATTGAATTCCAGTATTTGCTAACATACCAACTGCTGCAATTGCAATTCCATACATTCCTGCAAAGTGATGAGAAATCATTATCGCAGCTGAAATTATTAGGATTGGAATTGCTGTTGACATCATTCCAACTCCTAATCCAGCTATTATATTCGTAGCAGATCCAGTAGAAGATTGTTCAACAATTGATGTTACTGGTTTTGTTCCTGTTCCAGTATAATATTCTGTGACTTTACCAACAGCAAGACCAGCAATTAATCCTGAAAGAGTAGCGAAAAACACTCCTAAAGAGTCTATTCCTGTGGTACCATCCCCAATCATAGCGTTAATAATAAACCAAGAACAAATTATCATTAATCCAGCAGATCCAAATTCTCCTAAATTTAGAGCTTTATGAGGAGATCCTCCATCTTTTACTTTTACAAAAAATGTTCCGATTATTGACATAATTATACCAACTGCTGCTAAAACTAATGGTAAATAAACAGCCCCTAATCCAGAAAAGTCTGGTGTTATTATTATAGATCCTAAAACCATAGTTCCAATAATAGATCCTACATAGGATTCAAATAAATCAGCTCCCATTCCAGCTACGTCTCCAACATTATCCCCAACGTTATCTGCAATGGTAGCAGGATTTAAAGGGTGATCTTCAGGAATACCAGCTTCAACTTTTCCAACTAAATCAGCTCCTACATCAGCTGCTTTAGTGTATATACCTCCTCCAACTCTAGCAAATAATGCAATAGATGAAGCTCCTAATGAAAATCCAGAAATAACATTCAACACAATTTCAGTACTTTCATACATGCCTTGGTACAAGAAAAGCAATGAACTTAATCCTAAAACACCTAATCCAACAACACCTAGTCCCATTACAGATCCACCAGAAAAAGCCACTTCTAAAGCTTTTCCTAGAGATTTCTTAGCAGCTTGAGTAGTTCTTACATTTGCTTTTGTAGCAACTTTCATTCCAATAAAACCTGCTAATGCTGAACAAATTGCTCCTACAATAAAAGATATTGCTACCATACCAGTAGAGTTGGCATCATTTTCTCCTTTAAAATATAGGAGTATTGCAACTGCTACGACAAATACAGAAAGTAATTTGTATTCAGCCTTTAGAAATGACATTGCTCCATCTGAAATGTTTTTTGCAATTCTACTCATCTTTTCATCTCCTTGATCTTGTTTCGTAACCCAAATATTTTTTATAATTACGAATGCTAAAGCAATTATTCCAAATAATGGTAGTAGATTAACAATGTTTTCTAAAATTTCTTTCATTTTTTTATTTTTTTATTTTTTGTTTAAATTAAATTAACTATTTGATTGCAAAAATAGTATTTTTATTGAAAGAGCAAATTATGTATAGTTTTTATTGTTTTTATTCGTGTTTTTTGTTTTTGCAGTCTCATTTTTATTAGTTTTGTACCAAGAAATAAAATAAAATTAATTTTTATGAATATATTAGTATGTATTAGTAGTGTTCCAGACACAACTTCTAAGATAAATTTTACCAATGGAAATAGTGAATTTGATAAGAATGGAATTCAATTTGTAATAAATCCATATGATGAATTTGGATTAACAAAAGCAATGATTTTGAAGGAGGAAAATTCTGGAAAAGTTACTGTTATTACAGTTGGCAAAAAAGATGTTGAACCTGTAATTAGAAAATCTTTAGCAATAGGTGCTGATGAAGCACTTAGAATAGATATGGATCCTAAGGATAGTTTTTCTGTAGCAAAAGCAATTTCAAAATACATTAAAGAAAACGATTTTGATATAATAATTGCAGGAAGAGAATCAACCGATTATAATGGAGGCAATGTTCCAGCAATGATATCTGAAATTGTTGGATTGCCATTTGTAAATGCATGTATAGGACTTGAATTAGTTGATGGAAAAGCGAAATTAGTAAGGGAAATTGATGGAGGTAAAGAAAATGTAGAGTGTAATATTCCATTTATTATTGGAGGTCAGAAAGGCCTTGTTGAAGAAAGTGATTTGAGAATACCAAATATGAGAGGGATTATGCAATCAAGATCCAAACCACTGAATGTAATTGATTATAATGAAGAAGACAAACATACTTCAACAATTGAGTTTTCAAAACCAAAGAGTAGAGCAGAATGTAAGTTAATAGACTCTGAAAATGTTTCAGATTTATTAGAATTGCTTCAAAATGAAGCTAAAGTATTATAATTTAAATTTAAGTAAAATGTCAGTATTAGTATATACAGAAAGTTGGGAAGGTAAATTTAGAAAAAGTTCATATGAAGCTGTTTCATATGCTTCTGAAGCAGCAAAGATATTAGAAACCAATGTAGTTGCAGTATCATTAGAAGAAGTTGAAAACAATGAATTGTCTAAATTATTTAGATATGGAGCTAGTAAAGTTATAAGTGTACCCTCTATTAATAAGGGAGATAGTAAGTCAGCTTCGCAAATATTTACGGATTTGTCTAGTGATGCGCAGCTTTTTATTTTTTCAAATACAATTACTGCAAAGATGATTGCACCTAGATTATCTGTCAAAATTGGTGCGTCTTGCATTACAAATGTAATTGAACTTATTTCATCAAAAGATATAGTAGTTAGAAGAAAATCATTTTCATCCAAAGCAATTGAATTGGTTAAATCTAACACAGAAAAAACAATATTAAGTATTTCACCCAATTCTTTTAAGATTATAGAGAATATAATGAAAGAAGATATTGAAACATATGAATTTTCTGGAAATGGGGATGTAACTTTTAATGGACAGGATATTTCAAAAGGAAAGATTTCTATTTCAGAGGCTGATATCGTTGTATCAGCTGGGAGAGGTTTGAAAGGCCCAGAAAATTGGGGTATGATTGAAGATCTGGCAGATGTATTAGGAGCTGCAACAGCATGTTCCAAACCTGTATCAGATATCGGATGGAGACCACATTCTGAACATGTAGGACAGACAGGTAAATTAGTTACAGCAAATTTATATATTGCAATAGGTATTTCAGGAGCTATTCAACATTTAGCTGGTGTAAATTCATCAAAAGTTATGGTTGTTATTAATACTGATCCAGAGGCTCCATTTTTTAAATCTGCAGATTATGGAATTGTTGGAGATGCTTTTGATGTTGTTCCAAAATTAATTCAAGAAATTAAAAATTTAAGTCTCTAGTTTTGAGATTGGTTCAATTAGATATCGAACGTTTAGAGCCTAGTAGTTCTCACAATAGTTCATATGTATTATTATTGAGAGAAATAGGAGGAGATAGAAAATTACCAATTGTTATTGGACCTTGTAATGCTGGTTCTATAGCGATATATTTAGAAAGTAATAGCAATCCTCAAAGACCACTAACTCATGATATTATTAAATCAATTACGAACAATTTTAATATTACAATTAGTAGAGTTGTTATTAATACACTAATTGAAGGAGTTTTTCATGCTTCTTTTTTTTGTTTTATGGATGGTGATGAAGAAGTTGAGATAGATGCAAGAACATCAGATGCTATTGCTATTGCAATTAGAATTGGCTGTCCTATATTCACATATGATGATATTTTAATAGAAGCTGGAGTTATACTTTCCGAACAATCTAATCATTTTAAAGATGAGAACTCCGAAGAAAATCAAGAAACAGTTGATTTATTGCAAACACTTTCAATAGGTGAGTTAAAAAAACAAATGAAGGAAGCTATAAATGAAGAAAACTATGAGCTTGCATCTAAAATTCGAGATGAAATAAAAAAAAGAAATAAAAACAAATGAGAAAGAAACTGATTTTATTTTTTTGTTTATGTTCAATTTTTACATATAGTAATTCATTTATAGGAAAGTGGTCATTTGATCGTATAGTCCCAGAAAATTTAGATAATAGTCAAAATTTAAAACCCATATCTTCCGAAGACCAGATGATAATTAATGAAGACGGTACTTTTAGATATGAGATTGCAAATTTAGATTTAATAGCTTATGGAACTTGGAGTTATGACAAAAAGATTCTTACATTTAATTATTTGTCACCAATAGATACTATTAGAAATTATGAAGTTTCTTTTACAGCAAATAGAAAATTAGTATTAAATGAGAATGGGATTAATTATTCCTTTTTAAAAAGTGTATTTAGCATAAAATCAATATTAAGAGGTTTTCTTGGATTATTTTCTTTGTTGATTATTTCTTTCTTTTTTAGTAGGGACCGAAGTAATATTGATTGGAAATTGGTAGCTAAGGGACTGTCGATACAATTGATATTTGCATTATTAATTTTGAAAGTTCCATTTGTTTCTACAGGATTTGAGTTTGTTGGAAAGATTTTTACTAAAATTATTTCTTTTACGCAAGATGGCACTATGTTTTTATTCAGCTCTTTTGACTCAGGTATTATTGAATCACCACTTATGAATTTTGTAGTAATGATTTTACCTACAGTTATTTTCTTTTCTGCACTTACTTCTTTATTTTATTATTGGAGAGTAATCCCACATGTTGTATATGCTTTTGCTTGGTTTATGAAAAAGACATTGAAATTATCAGGACCAGAAAGTGTAGCTGCTGCTGGCAATATATTTCTTGGACAAACTGAGTCTCCGTTATTAATAAAACCTTATTTAAATAAAATGACTATGTCAGAAATAATGTGTTTGATGAGCGGGGGTATGGCTACTATCGCTGGAGGTGTGTTAGCAGCTTACATAGGCTTTTTAGGGGGAGATGATCCATATCAACAAATAATTTTTGCTAAACATCTACTTGCAGCGTCTGTTATGTCTGCTCCAGCTGCAGTAATAGCTGCTAAAATTTTATATCCTGAGTCTGAGAAATATGAAGAAAAACTTGAAATTAACAACGAAGAATTGGGGAGTAATTCATTAGAAGCAATATCTAAAGGGACAACTGATGGGTTGAAATTAGCTGTTAATGTTGGCGCTATGCTTTTAGTTTTTATAGGATTGATGTCAATGGCAAATTATATAATGTTTAAACTAGGAGATTGGACTTCCTTAAACGTTTGGATCTCTAATAATACACCATATTCAGAACTTTCTTTTAATATGATTTTAGGATATATTGGAGCTCCAATTGTGTGGCTTATAGGTGTTTGTAAAGAAGATATGTTTTTAGTAGGGCAGTTATTAGGTGAAAAAACTGTTTTAAATGAGTTTGTCGCGTATGTTTCTTTGGGAGAAATGAAATCAGATGGATTGTTTTCACAAGAAAAATCAGTAATAATTGCTACTTACATTTTATGTGGTTTTGCTAATTTCGCTTCCATTGGAATACAAATTGGAGGTATTGGAGCTATTGCCCCAAGCAGAAGATCAGACTTATCAAAACTAGGATTATTAGCTTTGGTTGGTGGAACTTTAGCATGTCTTTTTACTGCTGCAATTGTTGGAATGATTTTATAAGCTATGAGATATTTAAATTTCAATTATATATGAAACAATATTTAGATTTAATGAAATGTGTGATGAAAGAAGGCACACTAAAAGAAGATAGGACTGGAACAGGAACAAAAAGTGTTTTTGGACATCAAATGCGTTTTGATTTATCCAAAGGTTTTCCGTGCGTAACTACTAAAAAGTTACATTTAAAATCTATTATACACGAATTGTTATGGTTTCTAAAAGGAGATACTAATATAAAATATCTTAAAGAAAATGGAGTCAGAATCTGGGATGAGTGGGCAGATGAAAATGGTGATTTGGGTCATGTGTACGGCTATCAGTGGAGATCTTGGCCCGCTCCAGATGGAAAACATATAGATCAGATTCAAAAGGTAATCGATACTTTAAAAAATAATCCAGACAGCAGAAGAATTATTGTAAGCGCGTGGAATGTTGGAGAAATTGAACAAATGGCGCTACCTCCATGTCATGCATTTTTTCAATTTTACGTCGCAGATGGGAAACTATCTTGTCAGTTGTATCAAAGAAGTGCTGATATATTTTTAGGTATTCCCTTTAATATTGCCTCCTACGCTTTATTAACTATGATGGTGGCTCAAGTTTGTAATTTAGGTTTAGGAGATTTTGTTCATACATTAGGAGACGCTCATATATATACAAATCACTTTGAGCAAACAGAACTTCAACTTAGTCGTGAACCAAGGACACTTCCAAGAATGGAAATAAATCCTAACGTTAAAAATATTTTTAATTTTAAATATGAAGATTTTCAATTACTGGATTACAATCCTCATCCTCATATTAAAGCAAAAGTAGCGATATAATGGCAAAAATTGTTGTTTTAGGATCTGGATTAGTAGGTAGTGTGATGGCAGAAGATCTTTCACATAATCATGAAGTAACTTCAGTTGATATTTCACAAAGTAAATTAAACCAATTATCTGGAGTTCAAAAAATACTAGCGGATGTTTCTGACACCAATACTTTACAAAATATTATTAAAGATTTTGATTTAGTAGTTGGTTCTGTTCCTGGATTTATGGGTTATCAAATGATGAAAGATGTGATTGAGGCTGGGAAAAATATAGTAGACATTTCTTTTTATCCAGAGGATCCATTTGGATTGGATGAGCTAGCAAAGGAAAAAGAAGTGGTAGCAGTAATGGATTGTGGAGTTGCTCCAGGAATGGGGAATATTATTTTTGGGTACCATGATAGAAATATGAGAATAAATAATTATGAATGTTTAGTTGGTGGTTTGCCTGTAAAAAGGGATTGGCCATATGAATATCAAGCTGTTTTTTCTCCAATTGATGTAATTGAAGAATATATAAGACCAGCAAGATTTGTTCAAAATTCTTCAATTGTAGTAAAAGAAGCATTATCAGATACTGAATTAGTGGAATTTGATGAAATTGGAACCTTAGAAAGTTGGAATTCAGATGGGTTAAGAACTTTGATAGATACTATGAAGCATGTTCCAAATATGATTGAAAAAACTTTACGATACCCTGGTTGTGTAGAATATTTAAAGGTTTTAAGAGAGTCAGGTTTTTTCTCATATAAAGAAATAGAAATTAATGGTATGAAGATTAAACCTATAGATGTCACTTCTAAGTTACTATTTCCGAAGTGGGAGATGAAGGATGGTGATAAGGACTTTACAGTAATGAGGATACGAATAAATGGAGAAGAAAATAATACTCCAATATCTTATGAGTACAATCTCTTTGATAGATATACTGATGGAGTTAATTCTATGTCAAGAACTACTGGATTTACCTGTACAGCAGTTGCTAATTTAGTTGTAACTGGAAAATATAAAAAAATTGGCATTTCTCCTCCAGAATATCTCGGAGAACACTTTAAATTTGTTAAAGATTATTTAGAGGAAAGAGGTGTGATTTATAAAAAAAATAAAAAATGAGAGTTTCGATAATAGTAGCTGCTTCAGAAAATAATGTCATTGGTAAAAATAATGATCTTATATGGCATTTACCAAAAGATATGAAGTTTTTTAAAGATACTACCAGAGGACATTGCGTGATTATGGGAAGGAAAAATCATGAATCTATACCCCATAAGTATAGTCCATTACCTGAAAGGGTAAATATTATTGTTACTAGAAAATCAGAATATATTGCGAATGGATGTATTGTAGTAAATTCCTTAGAAAAAGCAATAGAAATAGCTAAACAAAATGGTGATAAAGAGCCTTTTGTAATTGGAGGTGGGCAAATATATAAGATAGCATTAGAACGAGATTTAATTGACAGAGTTTATTTAACCAGAATTCATCATCACTTCGATGGAGACACCTATTTTCCAGATCTAAGTTCAGATTGGATTGAAATAAGTAGACAAGATTTTAATGCAGACGAAAAGAATAAATATGATTATTCTTTTATAATTTTAGAAAAGCAATAGTCCACTAATAAATATTGTCACGCCTAAGAAAAACAAACAAAGAGTGTATGGAAATATTTCTCTTGCTTGAAGACCAGTAATTCCTAAAAGTGGTAGAGCCCAAAAAGGCTGCAACATATTTGTTACTTGATCTCCATAAGCTAAAGCCATTATACATTTAGAGTATGATATTCCTAAGTTACTGGCTGTTTCTAAAATTATTGGACCCTGTATTGCCCATTGTCCACCTCCACTAGGAACAAAAATATTTACTATTCCAGCAGATATAAATGTTAAAACAGGGAAAGTATTTTCATTAGAAATACTTGCGAAAAAATCTGAAAGTATTGTAACCATTCCAGAGTCTTTCATTATACCCATTATTCCAAAATATAATGGAAATTGTATTAGTATTCCAGATGCACCACCAATTGCTGAATTTATTGCTTTGGTGAAATTATAAAAATTGTGATGTAATAAAATAGATAGTCCTAATAAACATAGATTAATATAGTTAGGATTAATAACAGCTAATGATGGTTTTTCAGGTAAAATAAACGCTTTGTAAATGCAGAAACCTAATATTAAAAATGATAGAAAATATGATAGTATTTTAGAGTGATCCAATTTTTCAGCACCTTTAATTTTGATATTGTTTAATTTAATTTTTTTGGTTTCAATTGAAATAAAACACCCCTGTTTTTTTTTTCCTAAGTAAAACATGAAAAATGGTATTAATAATAATAATAATATAGTAATAAATATATTCATGTTACATAATATGGTTTCAGAAAGGGAAATGAATTCTGGGAGAGAAATTAATTGATTTGAGTTAAGAGAATATAAATGGCCTTGTTCAGCAGCTTTGATTGGAGCTGAACCTGAGAAACCTCCATGCCATACCATTAAACCAGAATACCCAGCAGCTCCAATTAATGGATAATTTAATTTAATTTTATTTTTAGAGGCATATTCACCAATCTTTCTTGATAATATAGCTCCAAAGATTAATCCTAAACCCCAATTAAAAAGACTTACTAATATGCTAAGGAAGCATACTAATGAGGCTGCACTTGCAGAATTATTACAATTTTTAGTGATTTTATCTATAATTTTATTTGCAGTATTCGTAAGAGCTAATGTATGACCAAGAATTAGCATTAACATCATTTGAAAAGCAAATACTATTAAATTATTATTCCAGATTCCTTTCTCCCAGTAACTGATTAGTTCAAGAAAATAGTTTCCTTCCTCATGTTTTTCTGTAAAAAGTAATGCTATTAAAAAAGTTAAAAAAGTTAAAATTATAGCAATTGTAAATGGGGAAGGAAGTATAGGTTTTTCTTTAATTTTCCTGATAAATGACATTTGATTAAAATGGCAAGTCGTCTTCTTCAGAATGATTATTGTCAAAAACAGGAATTTCTGAATTATCTATTTGTAAATCTTGAGAGTTTTCAGTGTTTTTTTCTATTTTCCATGCATCAGCTGATGTAAACCACTTACCGTTCCACTCTCTAGAAGATAAGTTGAAGAATACTTCTACCCTTTCTTCTTCTTGAATATTTGTTAATAACTGTATTTTTTCTTCTCCAAACAATTTAAAGCAAATATCAGGATTATACTGAGCTTCAGTATTTAGTATAAATGACTGTGATTTCCATTCTTTCCCAGCTTTACTAGTACCTTGTTCTATATCTAATTTTTGTTTAATTTTCCCTTTTATTGACAGACTCATTATTGTTAATTTTTTAGTTGAAGCAAATATACTCTAAATTTTATTTTCAACTAATAAAAAATAATATCTTTGTGGTAATATTCTTGCGGATGTGGCGGAATTGGTAGACGCGCTAGACTTAGGATCTAGTGCCGTAAGGCGTGGGGGTTCGACTCCCTTCATCCGCACAATAGCTCACTTATTTAGTGAGCTTTTTTTTATTAATAAAATAAATTGTCAATTTCAATTATAATTATTTAAATATAGTAATTTTGTTGACCGTTTTAATAATGAAAAATATGAATACAATTCAAGAAAAAATCAATAAACTTCAGTCTATAATTAAAGTTTCTGTATACAAAGAAGATTATCAAGAGAATGTAGATAAGATATTAAAGGATTATAGAAAAAAGGCTGTAATGCCTGGATTTAGAAAAGGCAAGACCCCTATGTCAATTATCGAAAAACAATATAAAACCTCTGTCTTAGTTGATGAAGTAAATAAATTACTTCAAAACGAATTATACAGATATATATCAGAAGAAAATCTTAAAATTTTAGGATCTCCTATGCCAAAGAATGGCCAAGAAATAGACTGGTTAAATGAAACTAAATTTGATTTTGAATTTGAGATAGGCCTTTCTCCAGAAATAGATATTAAGATCTCAAAAAAAGATAAAATAATATATTACAAAATAGAGGCTGATGATAAGATAATTAATAAGCACGCTGAAGATATAGCAAAGAGATATGGTAAAATGACTAACTCTAATTTGTCAACTAATGGTGATTTAATTTTTTGTTTAATAGAGCAGTTAGATGATAATGGTGAAATACTAGAAAATGGAATAAAAAATGAGGCTACTGTTTCTATGGATTTTATTTCAAATAAAAAATCCAAAGAAAAATTTATTGGTGTCAAGAAAGATGATAAATTTAAATTAAACGTAAGAAACACTTTTTCTAATAATTCAGATTTAGCAGCTATGTTAAATATAAAAAATAAAGAACTAGATAATTTAAATCTTGAGTATTTTCAATTCACAGTAAAAAACATAAGTAAGTTGGAGCCAGCTGTGATGAACAAAGAATTATTTGATAAAATATATGAAAAAGGAACAGTTAGAACATTAAAAGATTTTAAGTTAAAAATTAAAGAAGAAACAGAACATTCTTTTCAAACTGAAAGTGACAGAATGCTAAAAAACGATGTAGTTAATTATTTAATTAAAAAAAATAAATTTGATATTCCTGATGATTTTTTAAAACAATGGTTAGTTCATAATTCAGAACAGTCTATTTCTTTAGAAAAGGTTGATGAAGAGTATGACATGTATTCAAAGTCTTTAAAATGGCAGTTAATTGAAAATAATATTTTAGAAAATTTTAATATAACAATATCTCAAGAAGAATTGGAGGAGCATACTAAATATTTAATTTCTATGCAAATGAAACAATATGGACAACCAGATCCAGATGATAATAAGATGAATGAAATTGTTTCATCTATTTTGAATAAAGATGAAGAGAGAAAGAGAGTTCATGATCAAATTTACGATATAAAAACATTAAAATTATATAAAGAAACATTCAAATTAGTAGAAAAGACTATTTCTTATGATGAATTTGTTAAATTAGCATCTGAAAAATAAAATATTATGGATTATTCAAAAGAATTTAGAAAATATGCTACTAAACATAGAGGTATTAGCTCACTTCATTTAGATGAGTTTACTTCTATTCATGGAAATTATATATCTCCAACTATTATCGAGGAAAGACAAATGAATATAGCTACCATGGATGTTTTCTCAAGATTAATGATGGATAGAATAATTTTTTTAGGAGTTCCTATTAATGATTATGTTGCAAATATTATACAAGCACAATTACTTTTTTTAGAATCAACTGACTCAGATAGAGAAATTAGGATTTATTTAAATACACCTGGAGGTAGTGTTTATGCAGGTTTAGGTATATATGATACAATGCAGTATATAAATCCGGATGTCTCAACTATCTGCACAGGGATGGCTGCTTCAATGGGAGCAGTTTTATTATGCGCTGGCACAAAAGGAAAGAGAACAGCATTAAAACACTCTAGGGTTATGATACATCAACCATTGGGTGGAGCTAATGGTCAAGCTTCAGATATTGAAATAACTGCTAGGGAAATTCAGAAGTTAAAGAAGGAATTATATGAGATAATTGCGAAGCATTCTTCAACTGATTTTGATAAGGTATGGGAAGATGGAGATAGAGATTTTTGGATGACTTCTCATGAAGCTAAGGAATATGGTATGATAGATGAGGTTCTCGTTAGTAATAAATAATGGATAATAATAATTATAATAATTTAGAGAAATGTTCTTTCTGTGGAAAGAATAAGCAAGATACAGATATTTTAATTGCTGGAATATCAGCTCATATATGTGATAGTTGTATTGAACAAGCATATAATATTTTAGATTCAGAAGAAAAATCTAAAATACAAATTCAGAAAAAATCTAAAATATTCCCCCCAAAAAAGATTAAAAATCATTTAGATGATTATGTTATAGGTCAAGAACAAGCAAAGAAAATATTATCTGTAGCTGTATATACTCATTATAAAAGAATACAGCAAAGTGATATTGATTCTGATGATACTGAAATAGAAAAATCTAATATTATTTTAGTAGGTGAAACAGGCACTGGAAAGACTCTTTTGGCTAAATCTATAGCTAAATTACTTCAAGTACCTTTTTGTATTGCTGACGCTACTGTTCTAACTGAAGCTGGATATGTAGGTGAGGATGTAGAGAGCATCTTAACTAGATTATTGCAGTCAGCTGATTATGATGTTTCAAAAGCTGAGAAGGGCATTATATTTATTGACGAGATCGATAAAATTGCAAGAAAAAGTGATAATCCATCAATTACAAGGGATGTTAGTGGAGAGGGAGTGCAACAAGCTTTACTTAAATTATTAGAAGGAACTATAGTTAATGTCCCTCCACAAGGGGGAAGGAAGCATCCTGATCAGAAAATGATTTCAGTAAACACTAAGGATATTTTATTTGTAAGTGGAGGAGCTTTTGATGGGATTCAAAGAAATATAGCTAAGAGAATAAATACACAATCAATAGGATATGGTTCTTCTAAAAAGAATCAATTTGATAAGGACAACTTACTCCAATATATTCTACCTCAAGATTTAAAGAGTTTTGGTTTGATTCCTGAGTTAATTGGGAGGATGCCTATACTTTCTTATTTGAATCCATTGGAGAAAGATGTTTTAAGAAAAATACTTACTGAACCAAAGAATTCAATAATAAATCAATATAAAAAGTTATTTAGGTTAGATGGAATAGAATTAAAAATTGAAGAGAAGGTTTTAGAATTTATTGTAGATAAATCATTAGAATATAAATTAGGAGCTAGAGGTTTAAGATCAATTTGTGAAACAATTTTGTTAGATGCGATGTTTACATTGCCTTGTTCTAATAGCAAGACATTCAATTTAAATTTATCATATGCTAGGGAGAAGTTAAATAAATCACAGATAAAGAAACTTAAAGCAGCTTAATTAACTACGATTGGTTGGTTGTCTCCATTTAATGTTATTGAGTAGTTGCAGTCGCATGTACTATCACCATAATTAATAGTTCGATTACTATATCCTTCTGGGATTATTTCAACTACTCCACTAGTAATAATACATTGGTTTTGTGTTTTACATTCAATTTCCATGTATAAATCTTCAATAATATTAGCTGAGAAATTTTCTCCATTTCTACTATTACCACTAGAATATCCATTAATTAGATAAATATCATCTATAAGATTAGTAATGGTATTTCTTCCAGCAACCCATGTTTTTTCTATGTAAGATTCAAAGTCTATTTTACCATCACCATTAATACTTGCTTCAATTATTTCTATAGTAAATGTGGTATTTCCATCTTCATTTTCCCCATTGTTCTTTGTCTTCATTAATCCTTGTACCCTATTATTATTTATGTGTAATTCATCAAAACTAATTGTCATTTGAGTTAAATAATTGAGATATTTACCATTATATATTACAATAATTTTTCCTTTGATTTCCTTTCCATAATATATGCATTCATCTGGAATTCCGTCACCAAAATCTATTATTAAAGTATCTGTATTTGTAGTATCTAAATTTTGATTTATATATTCAGGGCATCCTTTGTATTCACCATTTTCAAAAAAAGCTATTCTAACAATTTCACTAATATCATTAAATGTGTTCTCGGCAAGAATATAATCTCTAGAACTAAAATTACCGCTTTCTTTAATGCTTCCCTCCTGACATGAAAGAATAAAGGTTGAAAAAAATATAAATAATTTAGTTAATTTATTATTCATAATTTATATATGTTTTAGCTAAGATACATTATTTAGTCGATATTCTAGTTGCAATTTTATTTGCAACTCCTGTTTTTTTATTAAGATATTCTTCAATTGTGTGATGCAAGTTTGAATTTTCAAATTTTATTATAGAATTTTTTAGGTCATTTGAGTTTGATATAGAATCTCCGTAATTTAGTTTTATTATATCTATTGCTTCAGGAAATTTTTTATATTTTGGTCCAAAAATCACATGTTTTTTGTAGGCTATAGCCTCAGTTATATTATGTATACCCTTGCTAAACCCTCCACCTAAATATACTAAATTTGCGTATCTATATAATTTTTTCAAAATCCCAATTTCATCAATAATAAGGTAATCATAATCTTTATCATAATTAGTGTAATTAGAAAGTGTAATATAATTTTCTGCTAGTATATATTTTTTAGAGTTAACTGTTTCGTGAGGAACGATGATAATTTTGTAACCCATTTTTTTTGGTATATCTTTTATAATTCTCATATCTTTTTTATTTATGGAAGCAGCTATAAAAATTTTTGAATTTTTACAAAATTCTGATATTTTATCATTAGAGAATTCTTCTTTTGTATTTTTTATCGCAATGTCAAATCTGCTATCTCCTACTACACTAATGTTTTTAATATCTATTTTTTCAAGTAAATTTCTAGAATTCATATCTTGTAAAAAGAAACATGTTACTTTTCTCAATTGTTTCCTAAACCAAAATCCATAAAATTTAAAAAAGTATTGATCTTTTCTAAATATACTACAAACGAAATAGATAGGGATTTTCTTTTTTGATAATTCCATAATGTAGTTATACCAGAATTCATTTTTGACAAATATTACCTTAATTGGATTTACAATATTGATAAAGTTTCTTACATCTGTTAATCTATCGTGAGGTAAGTAAAATACCCAGTCAATAAATTTTTCTGAATTAAAGTTTCTGTAACCTGAAGGAGAGTAGAAAGTAAGCAATATTTTATGATCTAGATTCTTTTTTAAATATGAGATTATTATAGGTTTTACTTGTTCATATTCTCCTAATGATGAAGCGTGAAACCATACAATTTTTTCTGAATTAGAAATTGATTCTTTTACTTTTTCAAGTAAATTCTTCTGTCCTTCTAATAAATAATAGGCTTTTTTATTAAATAGTGATATAAATTTTAATATTAATATATATATGTATATAAATATATTGTATGTAATTTTCATCTAGTAATAATGAAATTTATTGTCATTGTTCCTATTAATTGGTATAATGATTCCGAATTTTAATCCAATCAATTTGTCTATTCTTAGAGAATTATCTATTTGTTGCATTGATGGAAAATCGTAAGATCTCTTACTTTTTGTAAATGAATTTATTAGTTCTATTCCAATTTTATATTTGAATGCATTGTTTTTCTTCATATAAATATAATCTAATCCTATTTTAGTGCTAATCCCATTTCTAAGTTTATCATATCCAATTATATAATTTTCATCTATCTGTGGCAAATCAGTACGATTACTTTCTAATCTTATCTTATGTTGCAAATAACCCAATCCAATAAAGAAATATATTTTTCCATTTGAGTTTTTAATTTTTTTAATTGATCTTCCAAATAAAAAATGAGAATTCCAACCTCTTTGGTATAAGAGTATTGTGTCTAATTCTCCGCTGCTATTTATTAACCAACCATTATCAGTAGATATATTATTTAATAAGCTATCATTTTTCACATTATTTCCAAACATATAGTATATATCTATTCCATATGAAATTTTATTTTTGATTTTAATGAAGTTTAAACCTAAAGAGGAATTATTTCCATACTCTTGACTTAGGTTTCCTGTCGGAAATTGATGATTATAGTCAAAGGTAATTATATTATTTTCTTGGTTATATTCTTGACTTATACAGTTTTGAAATAATAATCCAAAATATATGATTATAAAAATTCTCATAAATAAATTTTTGCTAATTTACATTTTCTTTGAATTTTATCAAGAAAATAATTAATTCATAATTATTTATATTTGCATTAAACTTTAATTAATAAATGAAAAAAAGAATATTAATAACTGGAGGAGCTGGCTTTATAGGTTCCCATTTAGTACGTCTATTTGTAAAAAAATACTCAGAATATACTATCGTGAATCTTGATAAGTTAACATATGCTGGCAATCTTGAGAATCTTACTGATGTAGAAGACAGTCAAAATTATATTTTTGAAAAAGGAGATATCTTGGATAAAGATTTTATTAAATCTATATTTTTAAAATATGATTTTGATTCTGTTATTCATTTGGCGGCAGAAAGTCATGTAGATAGATCTATACATAATCCTATGGATTTTATTTTAACGAACGTTATAGGAACAGTTAATTTATTAGACATTTCGAAATCTCATTGGGAAAATAACTATAAAGATAAATTGTTTTATCATGTGTCAACAGATGAGGTATATGGAAGTTTAGGAAAGGATGGTTTTTTTACTGAATCAACTCCTTATGATCCACAATCTCCATATTCTTCTTCAAAAGCTAGTTCAGATCATTTCGTTAGATCCTATGGTAATACTTATGGACTTCCATTCGTGATTTCAAATTGTTCTAATAATTATGGTCCAAATCAATTTCCAGAAAAATTATTACCATTATTTATTAATAATATAATAAATAATAAATCTCTACCTGTTTATGGAGATGGTCTTTTTACTAGAGATTGGTTGTTTGTTGAAGATCATGCTAGAGCAATTGATATGATTTTTCATGATGGTAAAATAAATGAAACATATAATATTGGAGGCTTTAATGAATGGACAAATATTGATTTAATTAAATTAATGTGTAGTCAAATGGATGTTTTTTTAGGAAATGATATTGGAACATCTCAAAGGTTAATAAAGTTTGTTAAAGATAGACCTGGTCATGATAAAAGATATGCTATTGATGCAACAAAAATTAAAGATGAGTTAGGATGGGAACCTTCTCTGCAATTCGAAGAAGGCCTCCGTAGGACTATAAGTTGGTATATGAATAATCAAAAATGGATGGATAATGTTACTTCTGGTGATTATAAAAAATACTATAAGGAACAATATGGATAATGTTTAATTTTTTTACACTTTTTAGAAATAAAGAGATTCCTTCAATTGATTTCTCAATCTTGAAATCAGATATGCATTCTCATCTAATTCCTTCAGTTGATGATGGGTCAAAATCTATAGAGGAATCTATCAGATTAATTAATAAAATGAAATCCTTAGGATTCTCTAAAATTATTACTACTCCTCATACTATGTCAGATGTATATAAAAATTCATCAGAAGATATTATAGATGGTATGAAAAAATTAAAAATGGAATTAGATTTACGAAAAATTAAGATATCATTTGATGCTGCTTCTGAATATTATATTGATTTTGATTTTACAAATAATATTGGAAAAAATAACTTTTTAACGTTTGGGCATAAATATATTTTAGTAGAATTTTCATTTTTTGAAAAACCCAATAATTTAGATGAAATTATTTTTAATTTACAGTCATCTGGATATAACGTTGTATTTGCTCATCCGGAAAGATATTTGTATTTATCAATGAAAGATTACAGAAAATTCGTTTCAAAAGGAGTGTTTTTGCAATTAAATTTACTGTCAATTACTGGATATTATTCAACGAAAGTATTAAATAAAGCAAAAGATTTAATCAATGAAGATCTTATATCATTTGTTGGAACAGATTGTCATAATGAAAGTCAAATAGAAGTTTTGAAGTTATGTTTTACTAATCCATTATGGCATAAATTGTCAATATCAAAAAAATTATTGAATAGAACACTATAATATAGCACTTTCTACTGGTAATTGTCTATTTATTTTTTTAAATAAACCTTGAATTACTTTCCCTGGTCCAACTTCAGTAACAGATTCTAATCCATCAATTATCATTTGTTCCATAGTTTGTGTCCACAGTACAGACGATGTAAGTTGTTTTTTAAGATTTTCTTTTATTTCTGTTGGATCAGTGACAGCATTAGCAGTTACATTTTGATATATTGGACATATTCCATGATTAAAGTTTGTGTTATTAATAGCTTTTTCTAATTCTAATTTTGCAGGCTCCATTAACGGTGAATGAAAAGCTCCTCCAACTGGAAGAATTATAGCTCTCTTCGCTCCTGCCTGCAAAAGTTTTTCACATGCTTTATTAATTCCATTCACACTTCCAGAAATCACTAATTGGCCAGGGCAATTATAGTTAGCAGGAACAACAGTTTCATTGATAGATTCACATATTTCCTCAACTGAACTATTTTGTAGTCCAATTACAGCAGCCATAGTTGATGGATTTTTTTCACAAGCTATCTGCATAGCTTCGGATCTTTTAGCTACTAAACTAAGTCCATCTTCAAAACTTAGATATCCAGCAGATACAAGAGCAGAAAACTCTCCAAGTGAATGACCTGCAACCATTTGAGGATTGAAAGATTTTTTAAGAAGTTTTGATAAAATTACAGAGTGAATAAATATTGATGGCTGAGTTACATTTGTTTTTTTTAGAGCTTCTGCATCATTTCCAAACATTATTTTAGTAATATTAAATCCAAGAATATCATTTGCAAATTTAAATAATTTTTTACCCTCAGAAGAGTATTCGTATAACTCTCTTCCCATTCCAGGGTACTGTGCTCCTTGTCCCGGAAAAACATATGCTTTCATATTTATTTAATTAAATTCATAAATTCTGATCTTGTTTTCTCATCAGACATAAAAACTCCTGAAAATGCTGAACTTGTAGTTGATGAATGTTGTTTTTGGACTCCTCTCATTTGCATGCATAGATGTTGAGCTTCAATTACAACAGCAACCCCTTTAGGTTCTAGTGTGTCTTGTATACAATCTTTAATTTGATCAGTTAATCTTTCTTGAACTTGTAATCTTCTTGAAAATACGTCGACAATTCTTGGTATTTTACTTAGTCCTACAATGTATCCATTTGGAATATAGGCTATGTGAGCTTTTCCAAAAAATGGCAGCATATGATGTTCACATAATGAATATATTTCTATATCTTTTACCAATACCATTTGCCGATATTCTTCTTCAAACATTGCAGATCTTAAAATATCAGAAGGATTATTTTTGTATCCATTTGTTAGGAAATTTATTGATTTTGAGACACGTTCAGGTGTTTTTAACAAACCCTCTCTATTTGTATCTTCTCCAATTTCTTTGAGTATTGAACTAATATTATTTGCTATTTCCTTATTATAATCAGTTTCCATATTTTTTTAAAAAAGTAATGCAAATATACCAAAAGAAAGATACTATATTTGCTTTTATGAAGATACTATTAGTCGCAGCGACATCTAAAGAAGTGTTTACTGAAGAATTAAGTAAAAGTGAAATATTGATCACAGGTTTAGGTATGGTAAATTCATCTATTAAATTAACTCAGAGATTAACGCTTAAATCCTATGATTTAATAATAAACATGGGGATCGCAGGGTCATTTACTAATGATTTGCAAATTGGAGAAGTAGTGGAAGTTGTACAGGATGAGTTTTCTGAGATAGGATTTGAAGATGGTGATAGGTTTTCATCTTTTAGTGATTTCAATCTAAATACAAAATATTATAATCCTTCAAAAACTAATTTAAAAAAAGTAAGATCAATCACTGTAAACACTGTACATGGGAATCCTAAGTCTATAAATAATATTATCAATAGAATTAATCCTGAAATAGAAAGCATGGAAGGCGCTGCTATTTTTAAGGTTTGTCAAGTTTTTGGAATTAAATGTATTCAAATTCGTTCAATATCAAATATTGTTGAATTGAGGGATAAAGATTCATGGAATATTGATTTAGCTGTAAAGAATCTAAATAGAGAAGTTCAATCTATTATATCATCATTATGACAATTGATATAGGTATTTCGTCTTGCCCTAATGATATTTTTATGTTTGATGCTATATTTCATAAGAAAATAGATTTAGAAGACTTGGATTTTAATTTTTTGATTGTTGATGTAGAGGAATTAAATAAACTAGCTTTGAATAATAATTTGGATGTAACAAAATTAAGTTTCAATGCCTTCAGATATTGCATTAAAAATTATATTTTGCTTGATAGTGGTTCTGCTATTGGAAGAAATTGCGGACCTCTATTAATAAGTAAGAGAAATAAAAATTTAAATCGAAATAGTTTAATTGCGATTCCTGGAGAATATACTACTGCAAATTTTCTTTTTGATAGAGCTTACCCATATTTATGTAATAAGAAAAATGTGTTGTTTTCAGAAATAGAAAGAGAAATATTGATAGATAATTTTGATGCTGGTGTTATTATTCATGAGAATCGTTTTACTTATATAGAAAAAGGATTATATAAAGTTAAAGATTTAGGTGAGTTTTGGGAAGAAAAAACTGGGATGCCGATTCCATTAGGAGGCATAGTATGTAAAAGAAATCTTCCTTATGAAGTTCAGAAAAAAATTGAAAAAATAATTAGAAATTCTATAATTTTTGCATTTGACAATAAGGATTCTTCATTTGACTTTATAAGATCCCATTCTCAGGAGATGAAAAAAGATGTTATTTTTAATCATATTAATACTTATGTAAATGATTTTTCAATCTCATTAGGATCAACGGGAAGATCGTCTATTAAAAAATTTCTTGATGGGTCCATACATAATAATCAGATTTTTCTTTAGTATTGCATGTTGGTATATTAAATTTAAATTAAAAATAATATGAAATACACAAGAAATGTCGCTATTAATGTAGTGATAGCTAATATGATTGGTACAGGAGTTTTTACATCATTAGGATATCAAGTTGGTAGTATTCCATCATGGTTTAGTATAATGGTTTTATGGACTTTAGGAGCCTTGATTTCTTTATTAGGAGCTATGTGTTATGCTGAAATCTCAACTCGAATTTCTGGTTCTGGTGGAGAGTATAATTATTTGTCTAATATATATTCTAAGGAACTTGGTTTTATTGCAGGCTGGGTTAGCTTTATAGTAGGTTTTTCTGCTCCTATAGCAGCTGTTGCTTTAGCTATTGGGTCTTATACTTCTTCTATTATTGATATTCCTGAAAGATGGATTGCTACATTAATTATTATTTTTGTTTCAATTATTCATTTATTAGGGATTAAGAGTAGTTCATATTTTCAAAATGCAATTACAAGACTTAAAATATTTTTAATAATTTTATTAATACTCTCCCCGATATTTGTATATTATTTCGGAGAATTTAATCCAGCTAATATTAAATTTAATCCTCTGAATAATAACCAAAATGATTGGCAATTAATTTTTAGTTCTGAATTTGCAATTTCTTTAGTATATGTTTGTTTTTCTTTTTCCGGATGGAACGCTACTGTATATTTTGCATCCAAAATTGATAATCCTCAAAAAAATATTCCATATTCAATAATAATTGGAACCATAATAGTTAGTTTTCTTTATTTGCTTTTGAATTCAATTTTCTTATTTGCAGTGGACATGGATCTTTTACAAGGTCAAACTGATATTGGAAATGTATTAATTTCTACAATTTTCCCAGATAGTGCAGATTTTCTATCAATATTTTTTGGTATTGCTTTAATTGCTTCTCTTAGTTCAATGATGATTGCTGGGCCAAGCGTAATGGAGACTATGGGGAAAGATTATCGTAAGTTAAGTTTTTTTTATAAGAAGAACAGATATGATTCTTCATACATTTCTATAGTTAGTTTAGTGGTTTTGCCTATAATAATGCTTAACACAGCATCTTTCTCTTGGATTGTTCAGTATATAGGAGTGTGTTTATCTATGTTCTCTATATTAGTAGTTTTAGGAGTTCCTATCCTTAGAAATAGAAATAAAGATGTCAATAAACAGTCAAATATTTTCATGGCACCATTTGGTAGAATTATTTCAATTGTTTTTGCAATAATAAATTTATGGATGATATATCATTTAATGTCCAGTGATATAAAGATGATTTTAGTTGTTGTTTTGACTATGGCCTTTGGATATATATTATATTTTTTTGTAAAAGATAATGATGAAGAATATGAATAATATCTTGTCAGATAGTCTATTATAAATCTAGAAACGCTATTTAACTTTTATGTATATCCATGCGTCTTTTTCTATATTTTTTCTTATTTTTTCTATTTGATTTTCTGCTTTTTTGATTTCTAAATATGGTCCAATACCTACTAAATTACACTTTGCGTTTTCATCAAAAAATATTTGATTAGTATATTTTTTCTTTGTTATTTTTTTTGAATAATATTTTGCATTTTTTTCTTCTTTAAAGCATCCAATTATTATATAATACTCTTCAGTTATTTTAAAATTTTCTTCTACCCATTTAATGTCAGATTTATTTAATAATTTATCGTCTAATTTTGCGGAAGATAATTCCGAGGAGTCATTTGTTAATTTTGAATTATATATATTTTCTTTTATTGTGTCATTTATAATATTGTTTTTTATTTCAGGAGGTGTAAAATCAAGTTTCATCCCATTAACAGTATTGATATATTCATTATAGAATTTTTCCCAAGCACTTTGAATAAAGCAATTAGTACAGGACCCTTCTTCTTCAAGATCAATCTCTTTTGCATATATGGGATATTCTTCATTTACCCATTTTCTAAATAGATTCCCCTCTCTTCTGTTCTTAAATGGAAGTCTGATTCCTTCAAATTCATCATCTGATAAGTTGCTATTTGAATATTTTTCTTCTTCAAAATATACAAATAGATTTGCGTATTTTGGAATCCACCATCTACTAAATTTTGATCCGTAATCTGTGGTTCTAAGACAACCTAGGCTTTGAGGCGTGCCGAGCATGCATCTACTCATATTTGATAACGAACCTTCGTGAATACCATTCATCTTCATTGCTCTAGGATATAGCTTGTCTGGATCCATTAATAAGAAATTAGGTAATTGTGATTCTCCATCAAAAAAAGTAACTCTAGAATTTCCTCCTCCCATCAAACTATCTCTGAATTTATCTTCAGAATCATATTTTCTTTCTGTTTCCCAATTTTTTATTGAAATTCTATAGTGAGCTGCATAATATTTCCTATCTTTTCCTATTGGCAAGGCTTCTGAGTATTCATATTCAATTTCTCCCGTAATTGTATCTTCACTAATCCGAGATCTTGTTTTCCCTCTTGCAGAAGTTACATGCTTCGCAATAAGAATTATTGTATCTTCATCTATTTCACAGAAACATAAATTTTGTCCTGTGTAGCGGTAGCCGTTATAAGAGCTATAATCTTTTTGAATAATTTCTTTTTCGAATTTCTCAACTTTATTATAATAATTTTTGTATAATCTAATTTGTTTTAATATTTCTTTTTTTCTTTCAACACTTATATTAGTGAAGTCATAATTATCATTATTATATATAGACTCAATATTTATCTCCTTTTCTTTAATGTATTCATAAAGATCTTTGAATTCCCATGAAATAGATAAATTAATAAATTGTTCTTTAATTCCTCTAGATTGATTATTCTCATTTAAAGTATTTAAATCTGCAACAATAAATCTATTGATATATGGATTGTTTGCTGGTAATATGGAATTCTTTAATTCTTCAAATTTTATATTTTTATTTCTTACATAATCTATATTTTTGTATAATGGTATATAGCATGGGTTTTTTTCTATGATTTTATTTATATCTATACCAGAGTTAATTACATTTTCTTTATCTTTAAATAGTATTTTTCTTTGTTTTTTTATATTTTCTATCTGTATATGATTAGGAAATTGATTGATAAATTTGGTTAATTCTCTTATGTCTTTACTCTGCATTGTTGATTTAAATATAGAGTCAATGTAAAAATTCTTTTTATTTTCAATTTCTTGTTTTTGCTTTTTTGTTTGCGCAATATTGCATTGCATCACATAATTTCTATCATACGGTGTTTTACATGAAAAAAGTATTATTATAATAAAAATGTATAATATTCTGTTCATTTGATTTTTTTTCATTATTTTGTAATGTGAAAATATAAAAATATGAACAAAAATATAATAATTTGGGTTTTTTTTCTTTTCATCAATATAAATTGTTGGACGTCAAAAGATTCAAATCAAGATTCTATATCAGAAAATATAGTTGAAAATAATGATTTAGAGACTGATACAATTAAAGAAAAAAACATCTCTTTACAAGAGATTCATGATGCAGAAGAAGTAGAGATTGATGTTTTTCATACTAATCTGGCTGATTTGTTATCTGGAAAAAGAAATAATTACTTTGACACAATAATTAAAATAGATTATGATTTTTGGAAAGGTTTTTCTGAAGATATTGATAAAGATTTTAATAATATAAAAGAAAAAAGATTATCTAGAATTTTAGAATGGTCAAAAGAATCATTTATAAATAAAGATTTAGATACTGCTTTGCTATTCTATCCATTTTCTGGTCCAGATTTTCTTCATGCGTATTATCTGTATCCCAATGCAAATGAATATTTGTTACTAGCACTTGAAGATGTTGGTAGTATTCCTAATTTAAATAAGATTGGTGGACTGGGACTTGAAAAATATATAGAGAATGTTAATCTCTTTTTAAGAGATATATATTTAAGAAGTTATTTTATAACTAAACATATGAAATTAGACATTAAAAAAGAAGAGAAGATTTCAGGAGTTTTGCCTTCTTTATATTGGTTTCTTTCAAGAACAGATCATCAAATAGTCGATGTTGAATTTTTCACTGTAGGAAATGATGGCAATCTATCTTTCTCAGATTTTGATTTAGAATCTACAAATGATGGAGTTAGATTTCATTTTGTAAAACAAGGTTCAGATAAAATTAAAAAACTTACATATTTAAGTTGTGACATCTCTGATGATGGTTTTATTGAGGAAAATCCTGGATTGTTAATATATTTGAATAGTCTAAGGTCTTGTAATACATTTGTTAAATCTGCATCATATTTAATGCATTATCGATCTTTTGAAACAATAAGAACTTTAATTCTTGATAAGAGTGTGACTCTTTTTCAAGATGATACTGGCATTCCATACAAATATGTTAATAATGAAAATTGGACTGTAAAATGCTATGGGAAATATGTAAAGCCAATTAAAGATTTCGAAAAGAATCATGATATTCTATATCAAAAAGATTTAGAAGTTAGGTATAAGAAAGGTTCCACTAAACTTCCATTTTCATTAGGATATCACTGGCGTGACGCTAGTGAACAAAATCAGATGTTAATGATTAGAAATTAATCATCTACCTTACTCTAATATTTTGACCAATCTGAAGAATAGATGTTGCAGAAAGTCCCTTATTAATCTTAAGTATTTTGCTAACTGAAGTGTTGTTTTTTTGAGCAATGTGTCCTAAGGTATCTCCAGATTTAACTTTATGATATTTTCTCTCTCTCCATTGTTTTTTCCATTCAAAGTCTTTCTTTGTAAGAATTAGTACATTAGATTTTAGTTTTTGATTTTTTAAGTCAATTATTTTTTCTGGATCAAATGCATTATCTTTGTACCGAAATTCAAAATGTAGATGAGGTCCTAATGCATTTCCTGTTTCTCCTCCAAGTCCAATCACATCTCCAGCTTTAACAATCTTATCAGAACTTATAAGTATTTTGTCTAAGTGAGCATAGTAGGTTTCTAATCCATTAAAGTGTCTTATAATTACAAGATTTCCAAATCCTTTAACATAATTTGTATATCTCACCTTCCCATCAAACATTGTTCGTAATGTATCTCCAATATCTAAGTCAGTATCTATACCTTTGTGTTGTCTTCCTCTTCGAGGTCCAAATGGAGAGAATAAATAGTCTGATGGAGAGCAGTAAAAAGCTTCTTCATCCAAATAAATTGTTACTGAATCTTCCATTTTTGATAAATCAATATCTCCATATGGATATAGTCTTGAAGTACTCCAATATTCAGTAAATATTTTCATTGTGTCTGCAATGAATTGATCTTTAAGACTATCAAAATAGATTTTAATTTTTTCTTTTGAAAAGTCATCAAATGTAAGTAATCCGTTTTCATATAATTTTATTTTTCCAGAAAGATTTTCAGAAAAATAAATGTCTTTTGAAAATACTATTTTTTCTATTTTTTCTTGAGAGTAAGTTTTAATTGATAATATTATAGAAAATAATATCAGTATTAGTTTATTTGTCATTCTTTTTAAATTTTTTAATATAATCTTTAGTATATTTAGTTAGAACTAAATTACCACTAATAATTGATCTTTCCATTAGTAGTTTGTCCCATCCTTCAGTTCCTTCCCACAAAATGGTTTTTAAATTCTTCATTGCCTCAGGGCTAAATTCAGAAAGTTTGACAAGTATTTCTGATATTGCTTGATCCATATCATCATTATTGTCAAAAATTTCATTATATAATCCTTTATTTTGACTCCAATTAGCATCAAACCATTTACTTGAATTTATAGACATTTCTGAAAATGCCGATTTTCCTATTTTTCTTTCTACAGCAGGACCAACAACAAATGGTCCTATTCCTATAGCAAGCTCTGATAGCTTAGCAGAAGCAAATTTTGTAGCAAAGCAATAATCAGTCGATGCTGCCATTCCGACTCCTCCTCCAACAGTTTTTCCTTGAACTCTACCAATAATAAACTTTGGACATTTTCTAGCCGCATTAATCACTTTAGCAAATCCTGAAAAGAACCTTTTTCCATCCTCTAAGTTATTAATAGAAATAAGTTCATCAAAAGATGCTCCGGCGCAAAAAACTCTATCTCCACCGCTTTTTAATAAAATCACTTTAATATCCGTGTTCATTCCAGCTTCTTCTATTTTTTCTGCAATCTTATTAAGTATGTTTGATGGCAGTGAATTTGATTGGTAATGAAAGAATTCAATAGTTCCAATTCCATTAATTATACTTAAATTAACATATTCTTTCATCTTATACTCTTTTAATTATTGTAGCATATCCCTGACCAACACCAATGCACATTGTAATCAATGCGTATTCCTTTTTTTGTTTTTGTAGCTCTATTGCTGCTGTTTGTATTATTCTTGTTCCGCTCGCTCCCAATGGGTGACCTAAAGCAATTGCTCCTCCATTAGGATTTATTCTAATATCATTATCATCTAAATTCCATTCTCTAATACAAGCAAGAGATTGTACTGAGAATGCTTCATTAATTTCAATAATATCTATTTTATCCATTGATATTCCAGCTTTTTTTAGTGCAAGATTTGTTGCCATTACTGGACCTATACCCATGATTCTAGGTTCTACGCCAATAACAGCTGAGCTAATTATTTTTGCTATAGGATTTAATTGGTTTTCTTTAATTCCTTTTTCAGATGCTAATAACATAGCCGCTGCACCATCATTTAGTCCTGAAGAATTTCCTGCAGTAACTGTACCATCCTCTTTTTTGAAAGCAGTTCTTAAAGAAGATAAAATTTTTAATGTTGTATTTTCTTTAATGAATTCATCTTTACAGAAAATAATTGGTTCTTTTTTTCTTTGAGGAATTGTTACTGGAGTAATTTCTTCTCTAAATCTCCCATTATTTTGAGCCTTTTTTGCTTTCATTTGAGATTTATAAGCGAAAAAATCTTGATCTTCACGAGATATATTATATTTCTGTGCTAAGTTTTCAGCTGTTTGGCCCATTCCATCTATCCCATATAATTCTTTCATTTTAGGATTGATAAATCTCCAACCGAATGAAGAATCATACATTTTACTGTCTCTCCCAAATGCTTTTGATGATTTAGAAATAACCCAAGGACCTCTAGTCATATTTTCGACTCCTCCTGCAATAAAAATATCTCCATCTCCAGAGATGATTGCTCTATGAGCATGGATTACGGAAGACATCCCAGAAGCACAAAGTCGATTAACAGTTTCTCCAGGAACTTTATATGGAACACCAGCTAATAATAGAGCCATTCTTGCTATATTTCTATTATCCTCACCTGCTTGATTAGCGCAACCCATTATAATATCATTAATTTTATTAGGATCTATTTTTGTTCTTTTTATTAATTCTTTAATAGGTATTGCTGCTAAATCATCTGTTCTAATATCTTTTAATGTTCCTCCAAAATTACCTATAGGAGTTCTGATTGAATCAATAATATATGTCATCTATCTTCCTTTAAAGTTAGCTTTTCTTTTATTCAGGAAAGAGTTTACCCCTTCTTTATAATCTTCTGTTTTTTCTGCCATTGATTGGTATTTTTCTTCTAAAATTAATTGTTCTTCAAATGAATTTTCTAATGATGAATTTAATAAAATTTTTATATACGCTAGTGCTTTTGTTGGTTTTTCAGATATTTTTTCTGTAAAATTCCAAACTTCTGATTCAAATTCTTCGTTAGAATAAACTTTATAAATCATTCCAATTTCTTTTGCTTCATTAGCAGAAATTTTTTCAGCTGTCATCATTAGTGATATTGATTTTTGCAATCCAATAATTCTAGGAAGAAAGTATGTAGCTCCACTATCAGGAACTAAACCTATTTTACTAAAAGCTTGTATAAATGAAGCGTTTTCATTTGCTAAAATTATGTCGCAACATAACGCTATACTAGCACCAGCTCCTGCAGCTACTCCATTTACTGCTGCAATTACAGGTTTATTTATTGATCTAATTTTCCTGATTATTGGATTATAGTGTTCATTAATTATTGTAGATATATCAGGTCCATTTGGGTCGATAGCTTCAGATAAATCTTGACCAGCACAAAAAGCTTTTCCTTTTGATGTTATTAAAATAACTCTAATTTCTTTATCTTCTTCACATTTGTTTAATATCTCCTGTAATTTAAGAGCCATTTCTCTGACAAATGAATGAAATTTTTCAGGTCTATTAAATGTGATTTTGCCTATATTTTCTATTTTTCTAAAATCAATCATATTATAGATTATTTATGCTAATTTAATAATATTAAATGCATGTAACTCAACTTATTTGTTAAATATTTTTTTTTATTTTTTTAACAATTGATTTATAGATCATTGATTTTATATTTATAAATGGTCCAAATATGTTGTACCAAAATTTGTCATATTTTTCATTTTCTTTTCCTACACCAAATTTAAATACCTTAGTGTTTTCTGAAATTATAAGTGTGCCAAAAATCCAATCCCATATTGCAAATTTTGACCCCATATTTTTATTGTAATGTTTTTTGTTTGCGCTATGGTGTATCTGATGTTGATATGGGCTTATAAAAATATATTCTAATATTTTAGGGTAAGATAATTTTATATGAGAGTGTCTAAGATTAGCTCCAAATAAGTAAAAAATGAAATTAAATATATTTACACCTAAGAAAATTATTTTATTAACTTCACTAGAAGATATGTAATCAAATATACCTGTAATAAATCCGAATATGACAATACTTCTAATATTATTAATTATAAGTTCTACTGGATGTATTCTGTATTGTGTTATAGGATTTAAACTAGTTGCAGAATGGTGAATTTTATGAAACTCCCACAATATTTTATTTTTATGCATTAAATAATGTATAAGAAAACTAACAAGGTCATTTATTACTGTTAGAGTAACTGTATATAAGATAATTATTGTGAAATTATGTATATTAGTATTAAAGAATCCAAAATTTTGTTCAAGACTGTTAGAAACGTAAAATGTTAATGAGAAGCTAAGTATAACATAAGGCGCTATCAAGAGTATTTTTATAAATCCATTAAAGAAGAAAAGAAAATAGTCAACAAAAGATGATTTGCTAATCCATATTTTTTTATTAAAGATATATCTCCAAAATGTTGATTTGGTTTTATTCTTTTTGTAAATATAAAATGCAATTATCATTGAAGAGAAAAGATATATAAAATGAATTCTCTTTTCTGGATTTATGAAATAAGATAGTGATAGATTTATTGAATCTTCAATAAGTATATATATATCATTAAAGTAACTCAATTTTAAATTATTTAAGAATAAATATTTTTTTAATATTTTTAGAGTAATATATACATAATAGAATATTCAATGCTAGTAAAATTCCAGTAAGAATATTTTCATCAATACGATTGTCAAAATAAACGTGCATCATAAAAATATTAAATATTATCGGCAATAATAAAAATAATCCAATCATCCGAGTTATAGGAATTATTATTAGAATTCCAGATAAAATTTGAAATACGCCTATCATTTGAATAAATCCAGATGTTCTCATGGTGTTCATTGTAATCTTATATCCAATAGGTTTTTCTCCTGACTCTGAGGATAAGTAGTCTCCGTTAGACAATTGTTTTAATTCTTCATTTGAAATTTCGCTAGTTTTTATTGGCATTTTATCAACCCCCTTATAAATGAAGAAAATTGCTATTATAATTGCGCATGATGTGTGTAGTATTTTTTTCATAAACTGATTTTTAATCGCAAATATACATAATGATAATTATTTAGAATCATTAAAAATAAGCTTATTTTTATTTGGAATAAATAAAAATAATTACCAATCTTTGCAAAAATTTTAAATAATAATAAATAAAAATAAAAAAATGAAAAAGAAAATTTTAAGTTACTTATTGGCAAGTGGATTCCTGTTTTTCGCATCATGTGGAACAGATACCCCTGATCCAGTTGCATGTGAAACAACAGCTCCTAATTCATATGAGTTTACTCATGAGGGAAACAATACAGTCGGATATGATGGTCAAACTAAAAGACTTTTAATGGTTGATGAAATTATGACATTATTAGGGTTAGAAACAACTACTGATGTTAGTTTGTTAAATCAGATGTATGCTGATGGTACTGGTTTTACAGGTGAAGGTTTAGACGCTAGTGGAAAACAAGTGAGAAGTAAGACTGCTGGTTATCAATCTGCTACTGTTAAGGCTGCTATTCAATCTTTATTTGATGCATGGTTATTGGATTATGCTGAAAATGTTGCTCCAGCTTTAGCTAATATGACTGATGCTGCTCCAGGTGTTGCTGGATGGGTTGGAAGTAGAGAGTTAAATAGCAAAGGAATGGAGTTAGATCAATTATTTGCAAAAGGATTAATAGGTGCTTTATGTTTAGATCAAACAATTAATGGATACCTAAGTAATGCTAAGTTAAGTATCGCGGATAATGAATCAAGGGATTCAGAAGATTATTATACAACAATGGAACATTATTGGGATGAAGGATTTGGTTACATATATGGAAAAGATACTGATTTATCTAATGATGAAATCTTAAATGATAATTTATTAGGAAAATACTTAACAAAGTATGCTGATCATAGACTTACAGTATTTAATGCATTTAAAGCTGGAAGACAAGCTATAGTTGATGGATGTATGGATGAAAGAGATAATCAAGCTAAGATTATCCAGGAGACTTTATCAAAAGTAGTAGCTATAAGAGCTGAGTTCTATTTAAGAGATGCTGCTGATAAAGTAGATTTATCTGCAGATTATTTTCATTCTCTTTCAGAAGGTTATGGTTTTATAATGTCATTACAATTTACAATGGATGAAAATGGCAACCCATATTTTACTCATGAGGAAGTTAACTCAATGCTAGACCAATTAGGTTCAGGTGATGGATTTTGGGATAGAACAGACTCTGAGTTAGTTCAGATGGCTGATGATATTAACGCTGTTACAGGAGTAACACTTTAATGATTGATTTTTAATGGGAGTAATAATTCAAATTACTCCCATTATTTTTTAAATAATACAAAATGAAAAAAAAGAACTTATTACTTTATTTAATTGTTTTTGTAGCATCTACAGTTTTTCTTTTATCTTCTTGTAGCACTAATATTGAAAACAATAATGATAGTATTGAAAACAAACAGAGTAGACAATCTGTCCTGTCAAATATAGTAGATAATTTGATTCTTCCATCTC
>CESM01001644.1_pt1 | contig 42245 bp, 32 predicted proteins | sample 361421 | NCBI WGS metagenome assembly CESM01 (sample SAMEA2622219, study PRJEB7988) | marine metagenome | isolation source: saline water (ENVO:00002010), including | reverse complement strand
CACTTATAGGCGTTATTTGGTCTATAATGTCTAAAAAGAAGTGAGGCATTTTTTGAGGATAATAGTATTAGCGTTAGAGGCTTATGTGAACTATACTAGGTCGAAACAACGGAAATACGTATATGGCCTTGAAGATGAGATTGATCGCCTTGCTGCTGATGGTAGCCCTGCTGCCAAGTTGCGCCTTGAAAGACTTAGTGGGCGACTCAGCATTGAACGAAAGCGCAATATATGATCCGCCTACAGTTACCCTAATTCAAGGGTACGATTACCCTTTTAAAGAGGGTAACCTTATGGGTCGTGGACAGAAGTTCCATAGTGATTATTCCTACAGACGTGCTATAATAATAGGAGATGATAGCGATATGCGTAGGACACTCTCGACCAAATGATTCAGGAGCAGCTTCTGTAACTGGAGTCACAGAATGGGACTATAACTCCCAACTGGCTGACATGATTGGGGAAAATCTAAAGACTCCCCATAAAATTTACTCTACCTACAAGGGAACTAGTTACTGGAGTTCTATGAAATGGCTCGCTAAAACTCTTCGTAATGATGCCGTCGAAGCAGCAGTTGAGCTACATTTCAATGCTGCTACTCCTTCTGCCACAGGACATGAGTGGCTATACTGGAAAACTTCTGAAAAGGGAAGACTCTTTGCTCGTGCTTTAAGAGATTCCTTTGAAGATTGTTTCCCTCAGTTACGTAGCAGAGGAATTAAAGAGCGTAAAAAGGGAAGCAGAGGAGCTGGTTTTCTTAGGTTAACACACTGCCCAGCCGTTATTGCAGAGCCTTTTTTTGGTAGTAATAACGAGGATTGGGAGCTTGCACTAAAAAGTATGGAAGGAATAGCCACGTCAATAGCAGGAGGAATTGAATTGTATAAAGATCTTTCTGAAAGGTGGTAATGTGGAACTTCCTAAATCCATTGCTATTGCAGGACACCGAATAAAAGTAGAGGCTGTCCCTTTTGGAGATGACGACCCACCATATGGTTTATATTTCCACGACAAAAAACTTATTCAAGTTAACAAGAAGATTAAAGGTAAGATCTTATTAGATACAATAAGACACGAAATGATGGAAGCCAGTTTGCTATTAAGTGGCGTTGGTTGGCTAGAATCATATGAACAAGAATCTGTTGTTCGATGCATGGAAGAAATATTTTTTCCTGCATGGGAAACGTTTTTAAAAACATACAAAGCATGAAAAATTTTGTTGAAGAAGATTCAGAAACAAAAGGAAGACTATTAAGGTACAGAATAAAAGGAGTTGATATCGAATTAGCTCAAGACAGGTGTGATGAAATGGGTATACTTCCTAACTCTTTTACTCGTGGCATGGGAAGAATGGTCGGGTTTTTAGGCGAGATAGCAGTTAATAAATTTATACCAAGATCTAAGTACGTAGGCCACAAAGTGTTTAAATACGATTTAGTAAAAGGTAAAAATAAAATAGAAGTAAAAAGTAAAAGCTGCGCTAGTTCTCCTAAAGAACATTATGTAGCCTCTGTTAATGCCCCTAAAAAATTTGATCCAGCAAATGATACTTATTTTTTTACTAGAGTATCCAAAGATTTAAGATTTGTTTGGATAGTAGGGTGGATATCTAAAGATTCTTTTCTTAAAAAAGCTTCTTTTAAAAAGAAAAATGAAACAGATGAAGAAGGGTTTGTATATAGGGCATCAGGTTATCATATAAAAATAAAAGATTTAGAATTGCCTTATGCTTTTATTCGTAAGGACTAGCGTCCCCATCGGGAGTATTAATATATAAAGGCATCCCTTCCCCTAAAGACCCTGCGACGTTATACCAAAAGTACTCATCTGCGTCTTTTAAAGTCATCTCTTGAGCTAACACATCAATACATTTGTCTATAGAATAGACAGCTCTAGGAGGATCATTTTCAAGTTCTAACCCAATAAATGCTTCATCTAAACCATCGGCTAGAATTACAGAAGAATTTGGAGAGTGTAATTCTATAAAAGACTCTATTTGTTTTCTATCCATTTTAAAACGGGTCTACTCCTGTACTGTCTCCCAAGTCATACTTTTCGTCAAGGTCTATAACCCAGTACTTACCTCCTCCTTGCCCCATAGATCTTATAGGTCTTACAGTGTCATTTTTCTTACTTACTTCTTCAAGACTATTCATACCTTTTCTAAGAACTTCAAATTGAGAAGATATTCCTAAATGTTTTCCGTCGTTTAATAGGAGCATTCGGGATTGCAGCTCTATCAAAGTTCCAGTCCAGTAAGGTTCAACAACATCCATTTGTTCTCTACTGCGTTTACAAAACCAATCAAGCAACTCCGCTATACTACTTCTACTTGAGTTGTCATAAGAAGCATCTGCAATAGCTGGATCTATATATCCTTTTACTCCGTATCTCGCATTGCCAAGCAATCTTTTAGGTATCTCCATCTCTATAAGTTCTCTTAACAAGTAAGGTAATTCCTCTTCTATCTTGGCCTCCAATTCATGGTTTGGAGGAAACTTACTAGAAGCATTTTTACTTACCGCAACAGCTAGTATTTTATCTGAATTACTAGAATCCATTGCAGGAATGACAGACAAACTATTTGCGTCGTTATTTGTTGTCATAAGTATTCTCCCAGTCCAAGGAACAGTAACAGCATTGCAATACTTAGCATTAACTTCTATTTTTGGATTAGCTATAATCCTTTTATTGATTTCTGTGGCTTTTCTTTGATCCTGTAAAGAAGAAGCACTTACAGTATCATCAACAACCCAAAGGGCTTTAGCCGCTAACTCTTTATTAAAAGTTGTATTACCTGCAATATAATCACTAGCGTCTGCAAAGCCCCCTACTGAAGCTCCTATAATTTTATTGGACAACAAAGTTTTACCTTTGTTAGTCCCTCCTACTATAATAAAACACTGCCCTTGAGCTATAACTCGATACAACACTGATTCATAAAAACGTTTCCACCAAGCAAAGAAATAATCAATCCCTTCATCAAAAAGTTGTTCTATAAAATTCATTAAAAACTTACACTTATTAGGGTCTCTAATTTCTGAAGGTTGGATAGGCATCAGGTTTTGGCTATTAAGTATTTTGTTTGAGTTAAACCTGACCACTCGTTCAGTGTGCCATATACAGGGTGCAACTTCATGAACTCTATTGTTTTTAGCTATAGAAAGAAGCCCTGCATCTACCTCACTAATATTTTTATTAGGCTTTATAATTTTAGAAAACCCCCTGCTTTGAAGCTCTAGTGCCAAAAGCCTTTCTGAAATAGTTACAGGATGCCCTTCATCTAGTGCATAGTAACTGTTTCCTGAATACCAAAACTCTTCATCAAGTACGCTGTACTTTTCTGCTTCGTATTCTTGAATAAATTTATCTCCTAATAAATCTCTCCAAGACATAAAGCTTTTTGGAGCTCTTGTAGAAAAACACACCATACCATCCTCTACAACCATGCATCCTTCGCTGTCCTTAAAAGGGTCAACAAAAAACAGGGGGCCTCTAGCCTTTAGAGAAAAGTCTTCCTCCCAATACGAAAAGTTTTCGTACTTACTCCTAAGAGCTTCTTCTACTTTATCTAAAGGAATATTAGTGTCCCCAGAGGTAGGAGCTTTTTTCATTAAGCAGTTAAATAAGACAGGTTTATAAACGCTAGGGTCTATAGGTTTTCCAACTTTTTGAACCTCTTCAAATAAATGAAAAACTTGAGCCGCTTCATAAGAAGCTACATCTAAACCTGCAAAACATCTTGAAACACCTAAAACTTTTCCAAGCTCTTTAGCAAACAAAGGGTATACCTCATGAGGAATAGCTAAACCTTCCTGTTCTTCAAAAGGGTAAAAGGTTCTTATATAACCAGAAAATGTTTTGTGTATGTATTGAGGCAGCGTGTATTTTTTATCTATAGCTTCTAGTAGCTCAGGCATATACTCCCAATCAGGTGGAGCATCATAGTCAATAGCCAACCCATAAGAAATATTAAGGAGGTTCTTACCTGATATCCTTTCTGAAGGGCAGTCCCCCTCTTGAAGAGTAATAAAATAAGAATCAGTCTTAGGGTCGCTACACCATTTTTTGTACTCAGGCTTAGACTTAAATTTAGGTACTGGGGGTAACTTCAGTTTACTAATGTCTTCAATCTTTTTTGTTTTTTTATCTCTTAGGTTTTTTATATATCTAAACATCTTATTTTTCGTATCTTTCTACAACTTTACCTTCTGCATCCAAAGGAATATCTGGAATCCAAGAAGGAGGGGTTTTCATTATTTTTACTACATCTTTTAAAGCTCTCTCTGCTTCATCTTCTTCTATTTCTATAACTACCTCATCGTGCACATGGCATATTATATTAAGCCCTGTTTCTGCTATCCTAAGCATACAGTCACAAAACACATCTCTAGCCAAAGCCTGTGAAGCGTTTTCAGCCAATAAACCTCCGTAAAGTTTTACAGCTCTTCGTGAAGAGTTTTTTACAACTGTTGCAAAATACTCTTTCCTTTGTATAGAAACATTCTTTTCAAGATCCTCTACTTCTGTAGTTCTTGAGTTTATTCTTCCGTACTTTAGTTCTCTTCCTGAAGGAAGAAGTATATTAAAATCATAAGGTGAACTCGCTACGTCTTTAAGTTCTTTATTTAAAGATCTCCAGTAAGAAACGACCTTAAACATTTTTTCTCTGTACAAATCAACAGACGCTTTAGCCTCCTCCTCAGTCATCCCAGAAATTGAAGCAAACTTTTTGTAACCTACTCCATATCCACAACCTAAAACCATTGTTTTAACTTTGTGTCTAATGTCAGGTTTAATGTCTTTTAAAGGCCCTTTGCTGCTTTCCCAAAGACCAAACTCAATAGCAAAAACTTCGTAAATGTCATCAGCTTTTTTTATGTCTTCCAGTATGCTTTTAGATTTAGCTAACCAACACAAAGTTCTTACTTCAATTTGTGATAGGTCTACAACTACTAATTTTTTACCTTGAGGTGCTTTAATTAAATTTCTTAAATTGCACCCAAACAAATCTCCTCTTGGTAGGTTTTGTAAATTTAAGTTACCACCAGAACCACTAAACCTCCCTGTTACAGAAGCTCCAAAATACATTATGTTTCCATAAAACCGCAAGTCAGGCATTGTTGCATACTCAAAACTTTCTAGTTTTCTTTTTACCGAATTAACTCTCCTAAAATTTCTAACAGATTCAATCCAGACATGCTTCTTACCATGTTTCTTTATCCATTCGTTTGCTTCCTGATTAGTCATAGCCATACTGTCGGGAGGCTCGACACCTGCTTTTCTGCACTCTGCATTAAAAGCTTTTCTAGATAATATTGGAGCGTTATCTATCCACGGTATTGTGTTTTCAACTTCAAATAAAAGCTTATTAATGTGGTCTTTTGATTCTTTAAGTAATTCTAAATCGATTGGGAGTCCTCTTTGAGAACACCTTCTGTTGAGCAAACTAATAGCTCTTTCAAAATCAGACCATTTAGGAGACAACTTATCCCACAACTGCAAACAATATTCACTGTCTAGTGTTGCGTACTCAAGGACATCTTTTTTAAATTCTTCACTCATAGATGACCAAGTTTTTCCTTTCATGGCATCTCTTGTTTCTTTACTAAGGTCTATATTTAAAACTTCTTCTGAGGCTTTTTTTAATGATCTTGGGTGGCCACAACAAACAGCCATATCCGCAGTACAATGCCACTCTTTAAAATCTACTGAACCCCACCACTTTTCCTTTACCCCATAAAAATATAAAGTCTCGTCAAAAGATGCGTTGTGTGAAAGGACTCGCTGTCCCTCAAGCATAGACCAATCAAATTCTCTAGGATTGCCTACAAAAACAAAACCATCGTCTCCAACTACGCTTATAAGGTAAGCATCAAAATCAGGATGAGAAAAATAACCTAAAGGCCCTAAAATTCTAATAGAGCAACTTTTGTCATAATAAGACTCAAAATCTAGAGCATACGTATTCATAATATTTTTAGGGTAAAGTAGCCCTGATGACACCCCCACGACATCATCAGGGCTTTTGATAAGGGAGGAACTCCTACAAACCCCCCTCACTTGCTGAGTAGCAAATTACTCTTTACTTGGAATACCCGATGATATTTCGGTAACGGTGTTCCCAGAGGGTGGAACAACTTTTTTATCCATAGACTTATTAAAAAACTGCAAAAGAGTTGTTATCTTATCTTTTTCGTCTCTTAAAATATTAGCCTTATTTTCCAAGTCTTTTTCGATATCAAGTAAGCTTTGGTAATGCTGTTCTATCACCTCATGTACCACTTCTTTCTTCTTAACTTCCATAGCTTTTTCAGCTACCTCTTTTATGTGAGCTTCCATATCTTCAGTTATTTGAACTGAGTTGACTTCATCATCGACTACAAATGGTGGTGCTTTTTCGTCCATATTATTAGCTTCCTAAAAGTTGACTAAAGGTTATTGCTTCCTCAGGAGAGTTTTCGCTTGTTGGTTTTAAGGTTGGTATAAACCAACTGTGCTGCCCCTTCGTAATTAGTTCTGTCCCAAAAGACCAAACCTTAGCAGCAATAGGCAACGCACTATTAAATAGCTGAAAAGTGTTTAGTTTTTTGTACGTAAACTTATATCCATCTTTACTAACGTTAATTACACCAAGAGCATAATTAGTGTCTCCAATAGGATATTGGTAGATGTCGTCTTCAGAACCTTCTGGCTGAGGAATCAAAAGAGTAATATCTGCGAAGACAACCATCTTACCGTATTCAGAATCATTTTCTACGTCTGACCTTTCAGCTTCACTCCACGCCATTCTAGGCATTTCATCACTGCCAAAAGGAACGTTTTCACGCCATCCTTTTTTAGTGTGACCTATGATAACATCTACTCGGTCATCTTTTTCTAAAAGAACATCTGTTTTATCTATTACAATGCCTCCGATAGGCCCATCTATTTGACTCATTTTTTGAATCACGTTCAAACGTGGAACATCCACATCCTCTAAAGAAACAACAAAACCTCCATCGCCTGAAGCACACAACGCTGTGTCCTTACTAGCAACTATTTCTGCACTTTCTTCTTTTTTACTTTTTTGCTTAACTGCACTCATATTTTATACTTTATATTTTATATTTTATATTTAGTTTCTAAGAACCTCTGTTCTTAAAATTATTTTTCAGATAGTGTATACCTTTTTTCAGAAAAGCTAATCACATCCTCTGTCTCTAACTCATCAAGAAAATCATGTGCTGCTTGCCCTTTTTCTCCGTCAGGGGCTTTCCTACTTACTTCTTTTGCTATGGCTCCTAAAGGCATTCGCACAGTATCCATTATTTCTTCAGGAGATAAACTATATTTTTCTGCAATCTCCATTAATTTTTTGTTATCTTTGCAAGATCTAGTAGAACCCATTGATTTAAGCCTAAGAGTAGGAAACTCTTTTCCTGATTTAGCAACATCAACCGCTTTGGCTTTTATACGTGTAGCCCAGTTACTTACAATCTTTGCCACAACCCATAACTGTTCTAGAACTTCAGGATCATCAGGATCTGATATGTCCACATCTTTATCAGGCAGCATAGAAAGCCGTTGAGCAACTTCTACTGCAATAGCCCCACATGCGGGGCATCTATCTTCAAACATGCAAAACCTACAATTTACAGAGGGAGATAGCTCATCTAGTTCGGGGGCTCCTGTATCCCACTTAGGGCGAACTTCTTGTCCTTTTAAAATAACATCATTAAGTTGTTTTGTTAGTCCTGCAATGTCATCTCTAGTAAAAGTTTCGTGGAGTACTTCGTTACGAACAGGTATGTAAAAAACAAATATTATTTCTTCTACTTCAGGAAAAGCTTGAAACGCACCTAAGGTATAGGCTTTTGCTTGCCAATTACTTCGTGGGGAATCTATAACAGATATGCCTGTTTTGTAGTCGGCCATTATGGCTTTATCACCCCTAACTAAAAACCTATCACAAGTCCCCCATGTAGATGTTTGACCTAAATCAACGGTTACTTGAATCTCGTTCATTTCTTCAAACTCAGATTCTCCAAATATACTTTTATTAAATTCGTCTTCGTCTTTTACTATCTGCTCATAAATTTCCAACTCTTCTTCATCGTGGAGAGCGGAGGGGTCTCTTACCTCTAGGGCCTCATGAATACGGGTGCCTTTTTCAGCAGCAGCGTTTGTGCCTGAAGTGCTTTTATATCCTGCACACCCTGCTACGTACTTTAAACTTGATGGACTAAACTCTGCGTGTCCTCTGCTTCCGTGGTCTGGTGTTTCAGTCATGTGATCCTGTATGTAATGTATTTAAATTAGCTAGTTTAGCTTGGATAGAAGTAACAACAGTTTCTTCAACACTGCCCGCAGCAACTAATATTTTTTGTAAAGCATGGCTTTTTGCTCCGTTCCTATGTATCCTCCCTAACGCTTGCATATAGTCTTTGGCTGAAAAAGTAGGGCTAATCAAAGCAACTCTTGGGTAGTCCCCCATAACGTCGTGCAAACTCAAGCCTGTTCCACCAGCGGCTATATTAACCACCAATACTCTTTCTTCGTCTAGAGAAAAATCATCTATTATTGCTTGTCTCCTATACGGGTTTTGACCTCCTATGATGCTAGGACACCCCAGTTTATCTGTAAGGGCATCTGCGGTGTCCCTAAAATTCACAAAAATAACTACAGACTTATCTTGGTCTTTTAAGTCTTCCGTCATTTCAACTATATCATGAACTTTTAAAGACTCAGCTAATTGTCTAGCTCTTAGTATATTTACAATATCAAACTCATTGTCAGTAACTGAACCGTTTTCCAAGTACTCTGAAACTATAGAAGGAGTTACTCCATAATTTTCGTAAGCTTCTAATATTTTTTTGGAGTCTTTAAATTCTAGGTGTTCTACAAACACTCTATTCTCTTTAAACGAATCAGGAAAGTCTTCGATGGTTAACCTATAAGCGGCTCCTTGTTCACCGTACATTGTGCAGTGTACATCTTTCAATCGTTTCCTACTTAGAAGTTTCCATTTGCCCCAATTATCGACAGCGCATCCGTTGTCTTCCATCCATCCTTGCCAACTATTAGGTTTTTTATTTAAGTCATGCAACCGCAACATAAACCCTAAAGCTCTCATTTCAGTAGGATCTTCTGCTGCGGTCGCAGACATAGCGTGAATTAGATGCCCGTGTTCTTCCGCTTGTTTCACAAGGCTTATTAGTAACTGAGCGTTCTGAGTCCATGCTCCTTTGCATTTATGAACTTCATCAAATATAACAAACGTTGGCTCTTCAAAAAGCCACTTCATTATTTTCTTACCTTTCTTAGAAAGAAACGCAGTTTTTCCTGTGCGTATTCGTTCGTAGTTCATAACGCAATCAGGCTCTACCCCCATATCTATCATTTCCCTATCCCACATAGGGATAACAGCTTTAGGGCAAATAATGGCTACACGCATACCCAACTGTTTAGCTAAGTATGCGGCAACCACTGTTTTGCCCGTTCCTACTTCGCTTGTATCAAGAGTGTGTTTCCCTTGTTTTAAGCTAGCTAGAAAATGATCTGCTGCTTTTTGTTGAGGAGTATATAAAGTTTTCATTAACTTCCTAATACTACAGGAAGATAAACATGTCCAAACTTTTTTTAAGAAAAATTAAATTCGTGTTTTTTTATATAATGAGCAATTAAGAAAGCGTCTATCATTCCATCATGAGGTTTTGTAGCCCGCTTACTTTTTAACCATTTTTCTAACGGCTCTATATTTAAAGCTATTTCCAAAGCTTTTTGTTTAGATTGCCCTTTGCTAAACTTTCCTAACATGGATCGTTGCCAGTCTCTAACCACCACGCAACGGTGTTTCCAACCTTGCACTTCACACAACCCTAAAAGTTTACCAAAAGATAAAGCCATAGATCTTACGGCTTGTGACGATCTTGCATGTCTTAAGGGTTCTTCTATAGCTATAAATAAATCTTTAGGAGGTGAATCTAAACTTAAAATCCATTGATACGTTTTGTATGTATCTACTTCTCGTTTTCCATACCTTTCCAAGGTTTTCATTGGGGTTTTATCTATAATGTCTCCTGTACTAGACGATACCCCTACTAAACCTCCGTCTAACCCATTATCTATTCCGACGATAGTCATTAACCTAAGATCTCAGAAGAAACAATTAAACCTCCATACTCATCTGCTGGCAAGTACACGTCTATGTTTTTCCTTAAACTTTGTAATAAAAAAATTTCATGAGCTGAAGTGGGGAAAACTCTGTAGTACTTTCCAACTAAACAGTCCTGTCTAAAATAAAAATCATTACCTTTGTTTTCTCTAACAAGAACTTTAGGGTTATCTACTTTTTCTTTTTCTGGGAAAAATAATTTTTGTCCTTTCATTAATCTTCAGGATCAACATCTATAACTTTTTTAGGATTAACTTTAACAGCTCCCTCTCCCAAATCAGCTTTTGTGTTATTTAAAATATTAATATCAATTTGTAACCCTTGTCCCGAACCTCCTTTGTTATCTATATTTAAATTACGCCTGATCAATTGATCTAGTTCACTTAACTCTCTAATAGTTCTTGGCCCTCTTAAGTTCTTTAAATTATCTCTAAGAAGCTTAATAGCAGAAGCAGCGACATAGCTTTGGTATTTTTCAGCAGGGCTATTCTTAGCTTCTGATATTTCTAGTATTGCTTTTTCTTCTTCTGCTCTAGCTTCTAGTTTTGCTAGCTTGATAGCTTCGTGAGTCTTTTTATCTAAGTTTTCGTCTAGAGCAGTTTGCAAAGGATCAATATCATCAGGCTTTGGGTTTGCGCTATGCGAGTTTGTTTTGGGTTCTACGCCTTCTGCTCGTAACCATCTCCGTAAAGTAGATGTATTTATATCTAACTCTTTAGCAATATTCACCAGCGTATAATCTTCGTTATACAATTCGATTGCTTTCTTTAGCAGTTTTGACTTTTTAGATCTCTTAGACAATACCCTTTATATATACTAGAATTATATGTAAATATCAACTTACTATGGCTAGTATTAACAAATTTGAACCTTACCTTGATTCTAAAACTCAAAAAATTTGCGTAGGGGGTTTATACATTCCACCAACAAATACACTTACTGCTTTACTATATGGTTTTGGTAAGCATAAAAATTTAAATGCTAAAGAGTATTATTTTTGGAGAATTTGTGATGAGCTTTGGAACAACGATGAGCTTCCTGAAAAACTTATGGTTAGGCATCCGTGGGCTACCTCTATGATTAAAGCAGCTCTTGGAAATAAATACTTAGCAGTGGGAGGTGCTGCTTCTTCAGGTAAATCACACACAATGGCTGCTTATGCTATTGTCTGTTGGTTAGCTGCTCCAAGGGATACACTGGTTCTTTTAACATCAACCACGTTGCGGGAAGCACGAAAAAGGATATGGGGTTCAGTGATCACCTTACTAAACGTTATAAATGGTGCACCGTTCAGGATACGGGATTCAATAGGAAACGTAGCTTATATAAACGAAAAAGGAACCCTTATAGAAAAAGCAGGGCTTAGTTTAATAGCTTGTGAAAAAAGCAAAGAAAAGACAGCAGTTGGTAAATTTATAGGAATTAAACAAAAAAACGTGCTGGTGGTAGCTGACGAGCTTAGTGAACTTAGTGAAAGTATTTTGCAAGCAGGTCTTACTAACTTGTCTAAAAACCCAAGTTTTAAGCTTATTGGTATGAGTAACCCTGCTTCAAGGTACGATGCTTTTGGAGTTTGGGCGCAGCCTGAAGACGGGTGGGACTCTGTTCCTATTGATGCAGACGAATGGAAAACAAAATACGGAGGGAGATACTTGAGATTAGATGGAGAAAGATCACCCAACATTATAGCAGGAAAAACAATATATCCTTGGTTGCCCACAGAAGAAAAATTACAAGAAGACAGGGATTTATTAGGCCCTGATTCTAGAGGATATAAACGAATGGTGTCTGCTGTTTTCTTTGAAAACGACGAAGAGGAAACAATATACTCTGAATCAGGTATAAGTCGTTCAGGTTCAATGAACACTGTACAGTGGAAAGGGAACCCTATACCGTGTGCAGGTCTTGACCCTGCTTTTAGTAATGGAGGAGATAGGTGTATTCTTTATACAGGGTTAGTTGGGTATGATTTAAGTGGTCAGTATGTGTGTGAACTAAAAGATTCTATCCCCCTTTTGGACGATGCCACCAACACAGCGGTGCCTCGTTCATACCAGATCGTGAAGATGTTACGGACGGAACTGGAGAAGAGGAAGATTGATCCTGCAAATCTAGCGGTGGACTCGACGGGTGCTGGGAATCCTTTTTGCGACATAATCGAAGCAGAAGGTCTTTTAAATATTTTAAGGGTATCATTCGGAGGTAAACCTTCTGAGAAAAGAGTGTCTGTCAATTCTAAATTAATTGGTACAGAGCTATATTCAAACAGGTGTAGTGAGTTGTGGTTTGCTGGTAAGGAGTTAATGAGGACAAAACAATTGTTTGGTATATCTAATGAACTGGCAAGTGAAATGACAGGCAGGAGGTTTGAAATGTACAAGTCAGGATCTTTAAAAATGAAGATAGAATCAAAGCCTGAGTTTAAATCTCGCTTAGGAAAATCGCCAGACGTAGCGGATGCTGCTTTCCTTTGCATCGATGTTGCTCGCCAGAGATTAGGATTAGTTGCAGCCGAACCTCCTAATGCTCAAGGAGTAACACAATCAGGGTCTCAAAAATCTATTAAAAATCTTACGGGTATGTTAAGTGCTCAGGTTCTTGCAGATTAAGCCAGAGGGGGGAGGGGTATAAAGTTTATATTACACTGCTCACATTTTCTACTGTAATACAAAGTACACACAGTGGAAAGTGTGAGAGGATCTAAAGAGAGTTTATATATAGGGGGTACCTCTAAATGAACTTTTGACTTTATTTACTATGAATTTAAATTATTAAGGTATTTTAAATTTTACTAATATTTTTATAACATGGCTATATTTGACTTTCTTCGTCGCAAGAAAAAACTAAAAGAGGATCAAAAGCTTTCTCCTACTGAATTTTTAAAAGGTTACGAAAACAGCTCCATTGAGATGGGACAGCCTGAAGTTATAGGTAAAGGTTCTGATCCAGCTATTGCCCCTTTAAGTGCTCCTCGTACAAGACTTAATTCTATTAAGCCCTTAAATATCCAAAAACCTGAACAAGATGTAAGGCGATTTGATATTCAAAACCCAAAATTTGTAACTAGTATTACTCAAGATGTAAACGCTGAAAAACCAAATGTAAACCTTTTTAGGGATAGAATGATGTCTAGAAGGAATAAGAGGAAAAAAGATGCTCAAGCACGTTACGAAGAACAAATAGAAGCTAGAAGTAAAAGAGCAGGAGCTAGACAAGAAAGGACTCCTGAACAAAGGCAAAAAGAATATGATGAAGCGTTTCCTAATCGCATAGGAGAAAACACAATAATGGGAATAGCTTCTGCTAATATAGAGGGAAGGCAGCAAGCTATGATAGACAAGTACGCTGCGGCAGCAGCAAAAAGGAAAAAAGAAAAAGCAGCTAATAAAAATAAATAATATGGGCCTCCAAGATTTAATTTCTACCCCGTTCGGTCAATCTATGTCTTCTAGACGTAGAACCGTTTCTCCACGTTCTGCACGTTTCAGGAGCGCTGCAAGAAGAATAGGAGAGTTTACTCCAGAAGGCCGAAGGTTAAAACTCCAAGGGGAGCTTATGAGAATGGATGAGCCTAACGTAGCTACTCCAGAATCTAATTCTTTGATGCAGCAAGGAGAACAACTTAAAGCTGCCTATGCTAGCGGAGCTTTTGAAGGAGCAAAAGATTTAGCTCCTTTGAAAAGACAATGGTTTTCTGATGTTAATGCTGCAAACTTATCTGCTCAAGATAAAGAAGGTATAAGGCGTATGTTTGTTGAGGACTTCGATAAAGCAGGGACTGCTGCTGACGCAGAACAAAAAAGAGTTTTAGATTTAAAGAATCAAGAGTTAGCCATAAAATCTACAGAGCAAAACTTACAAGCTGGAAAGCAGCTTGGAGAACTTAGGGCAGTAGGACTTGATAAAGCTAAAAGAGATTTTAATCAAGAAACAGAAGCTTTAAACCAAAGAGATGAAGTTCAAGGAGCACTACAAAAATTTAATACAGATATGCAAAAAATTGATACAGATTTTACTGCGGGCACTTTGGACGTGGCTCAACGAGACCGAGACAGAAAGAAAGCGATAGCTGACCTTTCTATCATAGGATCTAAGTTTATGTTGGATGACAATCAAGTAGGTGCAGTTAATGCTGCTTTGCAGCAAGCAGGAAGTGAAATTAGGTACGAAAGATCAAGAGCAGCTAGGAAAGAAGATCGTGAGTTTTCTAGAGAGGTTTCTACACAAAACTTTATTAATAGTACGGCTGCATCTATAGGGCATGTACCTGACTTTGCTAAATCTCAACAAGATCAGTTGAAGGACGCACTGAATGCGGTTAAAACGTTTAGGAAAGATCAAGCATCTTTAGCTTCCAACGTTAAAATTACAGAAGACATAAATTCAATAATAAATGAATTGAAATCATCTATTCCTTTAGAATCAGACGATGTCCCTGAGGAAAAAACCGCAGCTCAAGTAAAGCTTACAAGTTTATTATCTGGATTAGAAACGTACAGTAGTGTTCTTCCTCCTTCTGCTAAATCTGAAATAGATAAAGAAGTCACAGCGTTAAAGACTAAAATAAATAATAAAGAATGGGTTAAAGTAGACCCTTCTACAAAAAAAGAAGTTGTTGTTAAGCAACAATATTTATTGTTAGCTGATGAAATCCGAAATCTTACGGCTAGACTTATATTTTTAAATACAACTTCTGGTGTAAAAGAAAAGGGTCAGACAAACTCTGTTAATACAAGCGACTTAGATAATTTACAAGGAAAGACTCCAAAAAAGTAAGTCCCAACTCCAGCTCCCAAATAAAAACCAATGGCTGAAAACATTAATTTTTCTGACTTTCTCCCTTCTTCAAATAAAGATACTACAGGTAAGTCTTTACAGTGGGGGACTAAACAAAAACTAAAAACATGGCAAGGAGGGTCTTATGATCAATATCTAGACTATGTTTTTGATTACACGGTAGATGCAATAGACTCAGGAGACTTCGATCAAAATAGATTTGATGGAATAATGAGTGCTTCTTTTGAACACGCTAAATCAATAGACCCAGAGAGAGCACAAAATTTCAACGATTATAAACTCTCACTGTTTTCTGATGATGTTCCTTTTGAAAAAGAAGCTGCTTTGTATGAAAAGTTAAACACTTTTAATCCTAATATCCATGATCAAGATAAAGTAGATTTTTTTAAAGCGCACCATGTTGATCTTTATGGTGAAGATAAAGAAAACCAAACTCCTTTTTCTAAAAGAAAACCTGTAGGAGAAAATTTATCTCAAGAAGATCAAGTATACGCTGCGTCTCGTGATCACTTTGATTCTTTGAAGAGAGAAGTTACGGGTGAGTTTTCTGAGAATAGGTTGCCTTTTTCTTCGTACTATGATGAGGAAGGTAAAAGACAAGTTAACGTTGCTTCTACACAATTCCTTACAAGTAAATTTCCAAACTTTAAAAATGCTTTCAATAATGCTTTAGATAGTGGAGCTGTTTCAAAAGGAGATTTATTACGCATAGCCCCGCAGTTGCAGTTTTATGGGGATTTCAAAAAGACAGTAGATGAGATACAAAGAACTAATAAAAACGTAACAGCAGTACAAGATAAATTAGTACAGCTGAGAACTGCGGCTAATAATATTAAAGAACAGGAGGGCTTTGATAGGGTAGGGCCTGACGATCTTTATGATTTTAGAGCGAGATTCACAGGAGACTCGGAGCGCAGAAAGGTTATGAGTGAATTAGCCCAACAAAATGTTGAGGCTAGCAAAGCGTTATCTGCAATAGAAATTTTAGTTCGTTTAAACGATTTAGAGTTAAAAGAAAAAGCTGCTGTAGATGCAGTTACCGCTACAGATTATTTTGTTCCTGTTAAAGGTTTATTTTCTGATGCTTTTAAAGCATCCTTTAAAGGCTCTGTAGGTGATAGGTTTGATACGGCTATTAATTATTCTGGCTTGGGCAGTGGGCGAGAAAATATTTTTAGAAATAGGATGCCTTTAGACCCCCTAACTATTAATGCCGATAGATTAATTAGTAGATTAAACGAAGAAGAGCGTGAGTTTTTAACGAACCCTAAAAAAATAGCGGGTTCTTTAAGGGCCGCTGTGCCTTCATTAAAGGATTCTTCTGATGAGGAGATACTAGATAGTATGTTTCATGTAGTGGGTTCTGCGTTAAACAACTCAGGAGCTTTAAATTATTTTAAAGATGACAAGCAAAGACATTTAAATATTAGGAAGTTTGCTGACTTTGGTATATCTGCTCACCCTCAGTTAATGCTAAACAGAAATGTTTTTGAAAAAGCTGTAGCCCAGCACCCTGAGTTAAACGAGCAGGAAAAAAAGTTCTTAAAAGAATCAAGAAAAGATTATTTAAATAATACTTATAACGATTCTGTTAGGTTAATTACAGAAGCAGGTAGGGGAGGTAGGCAAATATATAAAAGTTGGACAAAGTATCTTGAAGAAAACTTAAAAAGTTCAACAGATAAAAAGAAGTATGAAATACTCGACGACTTTTTAGCTGATGAAGACAACTATAGTGAGCTACTTGCTTACGGGGAAGCCGCAATAAAAGGGACTGTAGATGGAGGGCTCTCCGTAGTTTTTGGATTAGGGGCTCTTTTGGGCAGCGAAGGAGCTTATTACAATTATGAAAAAGCAAGACAGCGGGTTAGTAAAAGAAAAGAGCTAGCAGCTTTGTTTGGGGAAGATGGTAAAATTTTAGAAGCATTTAACATACTTCCTGAAGTGGGTGTTGATATTGCACTGACTGGAGGAATTTCAGCGGGCCTTAAAAAAGGAACCACTAAACTTTTAACAAAGCAACTTGCTTCAAAAGGGTATACGATATCTTCAAACGCTGCTACAAGTAGAGCCTTAAGAGATGCTTTTTTAACTACAGATTCTAAACTTTTAAAAGATAAAGCCACTCGTCTTATCCTTGATAAAGATGGGTTAGTTCCGTTGAAGGGATCATCTACTAACGTTATAACAAAACTTGTTGACGACTTAACTGCAATATCAGGAGGTAAAACAAACAAGCTTACAGATTTAGGAAGAGTTGCTTTTAGTGTAGGAGCTCCCGCAGGAGTTAGATCAGCAAGCATGTCTTATTACACTTACATGGATGCGATGCCTGACTCTATGACTTATGAGGAAAAGAGAAAAGCCGCTTTAGGGGGTGCTCTCTTTAGAGGTTTAATTACTGCTGGGATCACTGTTGGATTTTCTGTAGCAGGAAAAGGAAGTGTTGAATCCTTTGGTGCTAAAAGAATGAGAACCATTCACGATATTAAGGGCATTAGACACGCAAGAGCTAGTTATAAAGAGCTTATCAAAATGTCTTCTGCTACAGATAAAGCAGGAAATTCTTTATTAAATAGAATAGTAGCAGAGGTTGCGGCTAAGACAGGAAGAGAAGGTTTAAGCAAGTCTATTGCTCACGGACTTACTGGATTAGTTACAAAAAAATTACCATTCGCTTTTAGAAAGTACGTGCTTCCTGAAAGTATAGAGGAGGGACTAGATGAGTTTTTGGGAAGCTTTGTTGATCAGAAAGTTTTAAATGAAAACATTTCTTTCGGAGACAGGATGGCTAATACAATACACGCTGCTGTCTTAGGGGGGTTCATGGGAGGAGGCATACCCGCAATAGCTACTTTAGCAGCCAAAGTTAAAAGTAAATTAAAGCTAGGCCCTGATGAGTCAGCAATAACAGAAGCAGTATATAGAGAAGCTGTTGATGAGGTTATAGCTGAAGCCGCAGAGATTAATGAAAAAGCAGCAGCACTGCGGGAGAATGGAGCTCCTATGACAGCTGAAGTTTTAGAACAAAACAGGAGACAGCTTCTTTCTGGTTTTGTTAAAGACCCTGTAGCACCAGCAGGTTCTTTTAATATGACTACTACTGCCAATACTGTTATTGATGCAGATAGAGATCCTGAAGAAGTAGTAACGGTTTTAGCAGAAGACATTACAGGAATGTCGGAGATAGAAACAAAAGAAGGCTCTAACTTATATCAAGTAGAGTATGTGCCTAAAGATGGTTCTGGAGAAGTTCGTGTAGCTTATACTAAAGATGCTAGCGTAGCTAGAGTTAGTGTTAGGAAGAAAAAAGTAAATGATAGGCAGGAGTCTTCTCTTGTAGAAATAGTAGATTATCCTCTGCTTCCAAACGTAAAAGACCAAGCTGATCAACTAGCCAAGCAAGAAGGAATCCAATTAGCAGTAGATACTTTTGTAGATCAAAATAGGGTAAGCTTAAAAAACAATGACGTAACAGTAGTCACTGACCCGTCAGAAGATACACTGATACAGTTAGGTTTAGACATAGACCCTGAATCTGAAAAGTATCAGAGCCTAACTGGTAATGAATATTTCGTTGATATTACCAATGAAGGAAAAGTTGTTTTGGTTTTAAACACAAGTAACATAGCGGAAACATCTTCCTCTATTCCTAAAGCAAGAAGGTCTAAGTTTGTTAAAAGTTCTTTTGTCGAATCAATGGCTGCTGCTTTTGAATTAGTATCTAGCAGAAATAAATTTTTACTTTTAGATCAAGAATCTACAGGGACTCTTAGCCTTAAAGATTTTATAACCAGAGAAAGAACAGCAATCTATGAAGAGATGAGCCCTTACGAAAGAGACAGAGCTGCTTCTTTTGTTTTAGGAGAAGATCTTGTTGAAGGGCTAGAAAGTAAAGTAACAGATAAAGAAATACTAGTTACTGCCCATATTAATTCACTGGTTCAATTTGAATTATTAGGAGGTACTAAAGAGGTAGAAAAATCTGCATGGGGAGGTAAAGCACGGGGAGGAGCATTATCAAATTCAGTGAAAGAAAAACTCTTAGATATATTAGATTATTTAAGAGCTGCTGTTAAAACTGCACAAGATACTTTTAGACCAGTTATTAGAGAGTACATCAACAACATATCCGATAAGTTAACTTCAGAGTTTTTTACTGAGTTAGAAAAGATTACTCCTGAAGAGTTCAGTAAAATAATTGAAAACAACGAAAGCGTAGAGGGAGCTCAAGGCGAGCAAGGCGTAGAGGGTGTTGAAGGAGTAGAGTCTTTAGAAGATATACCAGTTGCCTCTCAAACATCTATACCTCAAGTAGTAAACGTTTCTTCTGCCCCTTCTCTAGATATCCCAATCGTAAAAAGTTTAGACTTTAATGTACCCCAACCTGAAAAAGCTGGAGTAGTTCACGGTTTTAACCAAGACACAGGGGATACTGTCGTCATCGAAGGACTGAGCATAGATGAAGCGCAGACATATGTAGAAGGAGTATCTATAGTTAATAGCACTAATCCTAATTTAATAGAACCTACAAAAGTAAATAACTTATTACTTGAGGAAGGGTCAGATTATAATTCTGATGCCAATACTAAAGTAGCTTTAGTTTCTTCAACTAACTCTGTAGCTGTAGATTTAAGTGATGTAAGAACCGATGACGATTTGTCTCCTTTAAGAGAAGCTATACTTCAGAATCCTTTATTTTCAAGGATGATACTAGAGGGAGAATTTGATGGAAATAACGTAGCTTTTGTTATTAAGATAAGACAAGGACAACCCCCTGTTTTATTGGCAGTTCCGAAGTCTGTTGATTTTAGCAGAAGTTTAACAGAAGAAGATATAGTAGCTCTTAAAGAAGCTGATCCTGTAGGAGTCAGAATAGGAAGACTGTCTGATCCTGTCAAAGAAAAAATAGCTTCACACATAGAACAATTAGCGGATAAAGGTTTAGGTATTCGTCTTTTGGATGGGCTGCCCGTATCAAATGTTAACCCCGAAGTCCAAGACCAAACAGATTTAGATGTTCAGTTATCTTCTATATCTTCTCCAGAAGAAGTTGTTGAGCCTACAAAAGAAGGCGTAGCCGACATAGACCCTGATGAAGCTGAAGAAGCTCCCGACATAAAAGATAAAGCTATCAAAAAACAATCTCGTTTAGCAGATAAAATCTTACGCTCTGTAAAGAGGAGATTATTAAGAGAAGGAACTCAAGCTTACGAAAGTAATGGAGAGCCTTATGTTGCTTGGTACGACTCTGCTAGAAAAGCTATAGGCATTAATTCTGAAATGGTGAAAGATTTGCTAGCGCAGAACAAACCAGCTGCTGGTAAAGCTATAATAAATCTAGCTATTGATGAAGAATTAATTCATCAAATATCTTGGGAAACTTTAACATACAAAGAAAGGCAAAACGCCATAGAAGAACTTGTCAACGCTGACAAGTTAGGAGCTAACGCTCTCATCAGAATGGCTAAAGAATACAATGAGCCTATAAAAGGGTACCCCGTTGAAAAAGTAATAACGTATTTACGTATGGGTCAGCCTGAGTATTTAGACTTACCCGAAGGTGTAGAAATAAATAATAAGAACAGATCTATTAAAGAAAGCTTAGAAGAATATTTATTTGAAGAGCTTGTAAGAAAACATGTTTCTTTGGTTAGTAGACGAGGATCTACAGAAACTGATTTTGATTGGCTAAAGATTAAAGATAACCAAGGAATACTATCTTTGTATAAAAAATACATAGAGAACTTTTTGATGGGTAGGATTAGATCTAAAAATCAACTCAACAAAGATTCTAAGATGGGGCCTTATTTTGAAATAGCTGTTAACAAAATAGCTAGTGAGTTTAAAGCAGCTAGACAAGGATTCCGTAGGAAACCTGACCCTACACAATTAGATGATTTAGATATAGACTTAGGAGTTTATGGAAAACAAAACACTTTAATAGGCAATGAGATAAACACAGTCGCTCCAGAGGAAGAAGAGCGAGAGGAGTGGATGTCAGAAATAGATCCTGAAGAAGTAAAGAGAAACGTTGTTGTTGGCAAGACTGTAGGTACAAGGAGTCCCTCTGCAAAAGGAACAGAAGGTCAGGGAGCTGACCCAAACAATCAGGTAGATCTAGCATCTTTAAGATTAAATCCTGAAGCGTACAAAAAGAATGCACTTGTTCTTTTGAACTTCCCTATAGTTGCAAAAGAATTTTCAGGAGATCCTTTACTAGAAAAAGTAAGGAAGGCTAAAAATCCTGTAGACAAAGCAGAGATTAAAAAAGAAGAAGCTATACAAGACATAGCACAATCTAAAAAGAAACTTGTAAGCGATTTAATAAGTTTCAAAGTAAAAGAAAAATCAGATCAACTTAAACCTGAGAGAAAAGAAAGGGCTGACGAAGCAAGACAATCTTTTAAAGATTCTGAGAAAGCTTCAAATAAACTGAACTCAGATGTTAAGAGATTAAGAACTTCTCTTACACGAGCTAAGAAAAATTTAAGAGCTTCTGTTAGGAAAGAAGTTAAAAATATAAATGCTGAAATTAGGAAAGCTTCTGCTGTAGGCAACAGCGATAGAGCAAAAGCTTTAGAAGAACAAAAAGCAGAGATTGAGTCTGTGCTTTTAGAAGAAAGTAAACCAGCTATTCTTATTGAGGAATTAAATTCTAAGATAGAAGATTTATTACGCAAAGGAGCCAGACTAAAAGGCAATGTTAGAGCAGCTAAGACTGTTATGAACAGTGCTCTTAAAGAGTATAGCAAACCTAAAGTCCTTAGATCTGAAATAAAAATATCGTCTGCGAAGGCAGTAGACATTATTGAAGAGTTGGCTCAAGATATTAAAGACGGAAAACCTGTTAGGGTAGGAGCTAAAAGTTTAATTGTTAAGCTAGAAGCAATTAAGAAAAAAGAAAATCAACTTACTAAGTTTAGTGCAGACCTTAAAACTAAAACAGATAGACTGTCCTCTAAGCTAAAAGCTTTAGCAAAAGCTGAAAAAGCTTATCCAATAGAACAAGCAGACAGAATTTATTCTTCTTTAAATGATGTAGCTACTAAGAACTTAGGCATGCTTATAAGGATGTTCCCTCAAGACTTGAGAGTGTTTGCTTCTCTTTGGTATGATGGTGCAAACTTAATAGCCAACAGGTTTGCTGATGCTTACAATATTTCTTTGGAGCAATCATCCGCTATTCTAGCTGTTAATAGCCCACAAAAAGACTGGTACATGAACGTCGCTTTAGCAGAGCGGATAATGCATATATTCACTGCTCGTCAGGGATATGTTTTTGATTCATCTATGGCTAATAACTTTTTAAAAAGAGCGGGAGAGCCAGAATTAAAAACAGATAAAAATGGTAATTCTTATTATGAAGGCAACGCAACTCCTGTATATGATGACGAAGGAAACCACGCAACAGACAGCGAGGGCATACTTCAATTTAATAATTGGGACAGCCAGAAAGCTAAAGACAAAAGAGACAAAGAAGCTAAGATATTAAATCTTGGATTAAGAGGTAAAGCACTTAAAGACATACAACCTATATCTTTTAATTTTAAAGGTAAAAAAGTTTCTTACAGCAAAGAAGCACTACAAGCTCGATTTGTAAGAATGTTCTCTGAAGCTACGGCAAACGCATCCTTTAGAGATCCTAAGACTTTTAATGTTATTAGACCTGATGGAGCTATCTTAGATAGACCTACTTTATCAGACAAAGGTAAGCCTCGTTCTATAGCGTGGGGTAGTTACTCTACTATAGAGAAGTCTATTAGAATACTAGAAGCTTCTCAAGATCAAGAGATGGAGTCTGTATCTAAAGAACTGGGGCTCATGCATAAAGTCCGTTCTTTTTACAATAACATCGCAGACCCTTCAAATACTTCGGGTCATGTTACTATGGACACACACGCCATAGCTGCTCTTTTATTAAAACCTGTCAGTGGAAATAGCACTGAGGTTACTCAGAACTTTGGTGGTAAGGGTACATCATCTGATGCTACTTTAGGGTTGAGCGGATTGTATCCTGCTTTTGCTGAAGCATATAGATCAGTAGCTTTCCAAAACGATTTGTCAGGAGCTAACTATTTAGTTAGAGAAGTTCAATCAATAACATGGGAAGCGGTCAGACAATTGTTCCCCCCTAAATGGAAGAGCAATAAAAACCACGTAAGGGTAGTAGCAGAAATATGGAATAGCTATGAACTAGGAGACATTACTTTTGAAGAAGCTCAAGAAGATATAATAAAGTTTGTTCAGACTTCTAAAGCGAAAGGAATGCCTGAAGAAGAAGCGTTGTCTGTAAGCGAAACGATAGACTCAGCTAACCTCAAAAGAGGTATAGGGGTAGGGAGACCTGACTGGGGTCAAGCTGCTCCATTGACAGTTAAAAAAGGTATAGAAAAACCAAAACAATTCAGTTCTATATCTTGGCAAAACTTAGACGCTAAATACAAAAAATTAGCTAACACTAAAAATATACAAAGACACGCAGATCAATTATTTAATTTATTGAGAGAAGCTTCCGACCAAGCAGAGAAAAGGATACCCAATTCATTTACTTTTCAAGCTCCTGATTTTAGAAAGGGTGGTATTGAACGAGATATTGAAGTTGTAAAAAACCCAAAAGGAGATGATTTACTTAAAGGAGAAAACAAATTAAGCAGAGATTTTATACTAACACCCGCCAACAAATATGCATTTACTCCTTCTCCTTCTATATATATTTCAAGAGCGTTAGGGCTTCAAGAGTTTCTTCTTGTAACTGAAGTTATAAAAGAAGATGGCTCTCTATTAGTTACAATCAGAAGCGGTACGACAGAACCTTATTATCTTTCAGGAGCAGGACTAGAAACTGCAAGGAGATTCTATGGAGAAGAAGCAGAAATAGTTTTTGATGTAGGGGAGGATTCTTATAACGAATCTCTAGCTGAAGAAATAAAAGATTTGTCTCCAGTTAGATATGAAGGGGGGAGTGTAATGCCTTTAACTTTGAGGCTCGCACCACTTCAGGATGATCTTAAATACGAAGAAGTTCCTGTTGATGACGACTTAAATAGGTTAGCTCAAGTAGAAAACACATTGCGGAATCCCTACGATTACGCATCAAGAGTCGACGAGCGTGGTTCAGCTATGGTTTCTGTAGATGACAAATTAAATACAAATATAAGAAACATTTTAGAAACCGTAGTTAATACTAAAAATGTTAAGACTGGAGAGCCTACTATATTTAAAGAAATGGCTCAGACTTTACTCGAAACTTTTTCCGACGATCTTTTAAATGTCCGAGTTAGAAGATCTGAAAGAGATCATTCTTACTCAAGTCCTGATCGTGGGGTTTTCTTAGGCAACAAAGAGACACTTAATGTTCCTTCTGATTACCCAAACGCTATAAAAGAAAGTGCTACACAAAAATTAGAAACACTTACAGTTAAAGAATGGCTGCACTCAAAATTTAAACACCCAATAGATGCGATACTAAATTGGGACGGAATAAAAAAAGGGTTAGAATATGAAAACGATAATTACTCTGCGTTCGATGAAACACCTGACATAAATGATTACGGAGATTATTCTGATCTTTCAGACGAACAAAAAATTATTCTTGAAAGGTTTGTAAAATATTATGCAGGGGATAGAGAAAGTACTGATGAGGATCATCTTAACTTTAAAAAGAAACCCGAACTTCAAAAAATTATTGGGTGGAATTATGTTGAAGATTTTACTAACACTGAATTTTTTCTTAATGAAGGCAAAAATTTTGCATCCGATAAAACAAAAGTAAAAACAATAGCCAAGTTTATATTAAAAGGTGTGCCCCCATCAACTGTAATCCATGAGATTATGCACCAAGCTACCCAAAGGCAGTTTGATAAATTTATTGAAAGTAAACTTCCGAGAAGAAACTTAGATAAAAAAGCATTAAAGAATGGGTATAAAAAAGTATCCGAAGATGAGAACACACCTCAGCCTATACGGGATATACTCAAGCTTTACTTAACAGCAATAGATTACGGAGACACTTATCTCTTAAAAAAAGGAAGCTTTGGTTTTGATGCGCCAACTAAAAGAACTACTTATGCTACGTCGGCTATGAGTAACTTCAATCCTACTTCCAAATCTAATTTTTATGGGTTAGGAAATATAGACGAATTTGTTACAGAATCTTTTTCTAATATTGAGTTTCAAGAATGGTTAATGTCTATTCGTGATCCTGAGGCTGATGCAGAAGGAGAGAGCAAAAGTCTTTGGGATAAGTTCGTTGATCTTATAACAGATCTTATTAACAATTTTAGATTAAACCCAGACTATGTCTCTTCAAGAGGAGTTCCTATTCGAGAGTCTCTTCTGAGCTCAACAGTAAAAGCTGCTTTAGAAGTAGCGTCAATGAATAGGTATGTTGATCCTGAGCTATACACAGCAGAGCAATGGGCTACTACGTCGGGGGCCAAAGCAGCAATAAAAGAAGCAAAGGCATTAAAGGCACAGAAAAAAGTTAAGTCACCAAATCCTCAGAGGGTTGCTGACGCTGATCCTAAGTATGGCATTTTACGTATAGAAGCGTTGGGGTTAAACAAACCCCATGCTACAAGAGAGTTCTTAGATAAGAACTATAATTTAAAACAAGAAGATAGTAAAAACACCCAACGCCCTAATACGGTTGAAACATATAGAAACTTGTGGGATTTCATTGAGAAAACAGCTGAGGAAACGTACAAAAGAGAATCTGTTACGGATATAGTTAGAGGTAAATTATCTAAAGACTACACGTTTAACATTTTGGATTGGGGCTCAGGGAAAGGTTTAGGCTCTCCCGCTCTAGAAGAACTTTCTAAAAATAGTTATGTACGTAAGGGAGGAAAGATGGGAGGAAAATGGGGAACAGATTTTGCATTTAATTCTTTGGAACCTTATTTCCAAGATGCAGAAGGATCTGTTGCTCCTACTCTTAAAAAGAACCCGCCCGCTGAGTCTCAAGATTTTATTATAAACAACGTAGTTATGAACGTTGCCACGGCTGATGAAAGGGTTGAGATTTTACAAGACATTTATAAATCTCTAAAAGAAGGAGGCAAGGCAGTAGTAACTGCTCGTAGTGTACTTGATGTATTTAATACTAAAGGTCTTAAAGTGGTAGGCCCTGCTGAAATCGTAACTAAAAATAGTTTTCAAAAAGGTTTCAACAGTGAAAGTCTTAATGCTTTTGTTAAAGAAGTTTTGCCAGAAGCTATAGTAAATATTAAAGGATCAAAAACTTTTGATGTAAAAATTAACCCAGAAGCTGTGTTAATTGAAAAGCCTTTTGCGGCTGGGGCAAATGTGGCTGCGGATTCGGAACAGGGACTACAGTACTCTAAAATACGTTCAGGAGATCTGCGTAATAAAAGGCAAACTATTTACGATATTCAGAAAGAAGCCGAAGCATCAGCAGAATATTTTACTCCAAAGAAGTTACAAGAACTTAGGAAATTAATTGAAAGTAATGTCCCCCCTGAAATTATTAAAGGAGCTTCTTCGACTTCCTACACAAATACATTTAGGCTTGGAGGGCATGTACAGCTTGAAAGATATATAAGAAATAATTTTTCAGGAGAAGATGCTATCAAGGCCATAGAAAAAATTACAGGTAAACCTAATTCATCTAAAACTCCCCCTCTTGGAAAACCATACACGACCATTCGTAAGATAGGTGGGAAATCTTTTAAAGATTTTATGCAGAACTTTTTTACCCCATATTTAAAGGGTAAAGCTGATTCTAATATTATAAAACTTATAGAAGATAATGTCCCTGAAAATATTATTAAAGAAGCTAAAGCAGTTGAGCCTCCAAGGAAAGTTGATCTTGTTGTAAAAGGAAATTGGACAGGCGAAGAAGCTGTACAAGCAGTAGAAAAAATTACAGGTAAACCCAACTCTTTAAAACCAACTACCATTAAAGCTAGGCAAAAACCCAGATCTTTAGGTGGAGAATCTTTAAAGAATTTTCTTAGGAATTATATGGTTCCTTACTTAAGTGAGTTCGGTGGTGACTTGGAGTCTGATAAGGATCTTAAACAGTTTACTAAAATCAGAGGAGACAAAACTTTTTCTCAAATGTTTTCTGAAAAGAAACAAGCCGAAGAAAATGTATCTGAAGAATTGTCAGCAACTTTTGATGTGGACGTAGAAAGGATCTTCGCATTGTTAGGCCCTAAAATGTATGACAGCCAATTAAAGGATATAGTATATAAAGAAAGTATTCAAAATTCCTATGACGCAATCAAAGATTTAGAAAACCAGAACCCACAAATTTGGATAGAATCTAATTCTCAACCTCAAATTGAGTACGGGCTATGGAATCAAGGAGACAGTATAAAAGTTCCAGACCCTGATCAAAAGCCTTGGAAATGGGGGGAGAGGATTCAACCAGCGAGCTGGACTGAAGAGGTATCTGCTCCCCCAGAACTTTTAGAAACTATCGTAAACGATCTTAAAAAAGGAAAAGTTGTTGATGATAAACAGTGGGTATACATCAGAGATAATGGAATAGGTATGTCCCCCGAAATAATTAAATCTGCTTACTTTACTTTGGGAGGAAGTTATAAAGAATCTGATAATCCTTCTGGAGGATTTGGCCTTGCTAAAATTTCAATGCTTCGTGCAGCCCAAGAGATATTTGTTAAGACTGTTAGGGACGGAGTTGAGTCAACTGTTAAAGTGGATAATAAAACTTTAATAAGCAAAAAGCCATTTGAAATTTCTTCACGGAAAGTAGATGCTCCGTCAGGCACACAAATTTGGATGAAGTTCCCTAAGGAAATAGACGGAGAAAGTGTTTACTTAAGTGCTCCTTCATTTCATAAAAATATACTCGACGAAAAAAGACAGCTTCTATTAATTAATGAACGCTCAATGCGTAACACGCTTTCCTTAGATAATATAGAAAACAATGGTTATGAAAAAACAAGTGTGCGTACTCTTCAAGCAGACATTGATATTTTCGCATACGAAATAGGTGATCTTGATAAAGAAGGTGCTAATATACCTTTTCTGACAGAAGGTGATTCTCCTATCGGTCAAAGTATTAGCAATAAATCAATTGAATACTATTCAAATGGTCTCTTTCAATTTGTAACGGGCACTCCTTCCGTACAAAAACAACGTGTTCCATATAATATAAAAGTAAATATAAAACCAAGGGTACCTGCGGATAGCATGGATTATCCTTTTGGTAATACTAGAGAAAAATTTTCTCCCCAATGGAGTGGGAAAACATCTTCTGACGATAACCATCCTGTAGAAGAAGAGGTACACAATGTTGTTAGGAAATATGGAAGGGAATATTTTAAACAAAAATTCAAGGAAGAATTTTCTATTATAAGTGGCGTTGATGGTAATGAGGCGAGACCAAGCGTCCCCATTGTTTACAACAATTTAGACTTCGATCTCGATCCATCTGAAACAGAACTCATGAACGATTTCGCAAGTATTGTTAATAACATTGCAGATCAATTCTTAGGTGTATACAAATATGATTTTTATGAGAATGATAATTCTTTAAGTTCTAATGATGATGTTGGGTTAGCTTTGAGAAATTTTGCAAAAGCGGATGCTGAGAATGATCCTAACTTCAAAGGGGTTAGCTACCATTATGGATCTGCTCTTTCTAAAAACTGGGGAGGAGTAAACACTGGCATAAACCCTCGTGTAATTTTAGTTAATCCTGTATACGGTTCATTGAACTTTACTGAAGACGGAGAGTTAAATGAAGATGTCGGAGTAGAAGGACTAGCTGCCTTTTTGACTGATATAATTTTACATGAAGTTAATCACGTAGGACAAAGAAACGAGGGAGCAGGATTTACTTATCCTTTTTCAGCGGTTAGGGCTTATCACTCTCAAATGAATCCTATCTTTGAAGAGAGTAATAGGTTAATACAAGACTTAATTATAAATAAATATGAAAGCATTAAAACACTCAGAAAAAAGTTTGTTAAAGGAAGCACTAAATTTCTTAACGCAGAGCTACAAGCAAACAAATTCGTTAACACGTTCGCTGAACCTAACAATGTACGTGGCAGAGAAGTACGGAGCCGAGGGGAAATCGTTGAACAAAATTTTGGAAAAAGCGTTTCACCAGACGAAGTCCAAGAAACCAACAGAGGTATTACAGTTCTTGAAGCGATTGTCGGAAGAACCTTCAAAGCAAACGAAGTAAATAACGATCCACCTATACAGCGTACACGGATCAGTGCACAGCCAGAAAATAATTGGTCATCCCTTGCAGGTAAACAAGTAGGAGGTTTATATATTTCTTCTGAAGCTATTGAAGACGGTTACTCTATTCTGGAGAAACCTTCTAACAAAGTTAAGAAAGAACAATATGAACAAGCCAAACTTAGATTAGAAGCACACTTAGAAGAAGAAAGAATAAACGCAGAGTCAGAAAACGACAACCACGTACCTTTTTCATATGATCTTGTTTCGATTGAAAAAGATCAGGTTCGATTCATGTTAATGTCTGATCTTAAAGAAGCTCATCCTTTTGTTGTAGAATCTTTAAGAGTACCACACAGTGCAGACGAAGACATACAAGAAGGTCGTATAGGAAACGCTATCTTCCACAGGATGGAAACTATCTTGGGTCAGCGTCATCCTCTCTACAAATACCACAAAACTATCACCGATCTTGAGTCTTCTTTAGGACTACTGGGGTCACCAAGTGGATCAGAAAGAGTATGGAAAGATCAGATCGAAAGTACAGGTTTGCGTTACGAAGATTTACTTAAAGAACACCAAATTATAAAAGATAAATTTTTCCCTGACGACCAAAGAACTAAGATCCACACGAAAGATCCTACGGAAGCTCCTGAGTATTTAGAAGCTACTGAATCATGGAATATGCTCACTGACATATTGAGAGCAGATATACCTGTGATGGAGGATTCAAGGGGAGTTAAATACTTACAGCGTTTATTGTACAGATCGAAGGCACACCCTGAATGGAAAAAAGGGGGTAAGTATTGGAGTCTTTTCTTTGGGCCTAACGAAAGAAAGTTAAGAAGATACATAGAAAGATCTAACTTCTTTAAATCTACTATTGGAAATAAAGTTTTAGCTTACAAAAACACAACAGATGACTTACTTAATTCTGTTTATGTGCAAGCAGGTAAAGAGATACCTTCTCAGGTTATCATGGATGCTACTGGATCAACTGATTTAAATGCTCCCGAAGAAATACTTGCACAGATTCAAGAAGATTATCTTAACGAACTGGATGGTGTAAACACGAATGAAGAGTTAACTGCTGAAGAAAAAGAAAAAGCATTCTTAGATGCCTTTAATAATCGAGAAACTGCTAAATCTAAAGCGAGAACAGAAGCTATTAAAGCAGCTAAAAGAAAGCAAAACCAATCTATAGCAATAATAAGAAATGATTCTCCAGAATTGGCAGACCATATAGTTTCTTTAAGAAAGTTAGCTGACACTTTATCTTCTGAGGTAGCTGACATAATTTCATTCACGGCCCCTGATCTTAAACTTAGAATAGGTGCTGGTCTCCAATTGTATTTAACAAAACAATACAGAATATTTACCTACAAGAAAGGCGAGTGGGCTAATGAGTTCTTAAATAAAGAGGTACACAAAGATGCAAGAGACTTAGCCTTAGATTACTTTGCAACACATTGGAAAGCTCAAAGAGTTGAGCACCTTATAAAAGAAGGGGGCCTTACAAAGGAGATGGCAAACATCGAAGCTCAGGCAGAGCTAGAGTCTAACGATGACTTAGCTCAACAAGCATTGGAAGAGTTCTTAAAAAGTTACGAAGGTGACTACGGTGTAGATAGTTTTAAGAGGAGGGGCAATTTACCTGAGGGAATGAGAGCTGCTCTTGGAGAGTTTAAAGAAGAATCTAACTTAGATATCTTATACAGAACAGTAATAAATCTTGGAGGGTTGGCTTCTAAACTAGCTCTTAAAGATCGTATTGTTAGTGAAGGAATAAAAGCAGGGTGGTTAGTAACTCAAGAAAAGATAGCTGAGGAAACCGCTAGAGCTAAGAAGTTTGACAGACCTAATCCATATAAAGATTATGAAGAGGTCAGCAAAACTACATCTTCGGATAGCGATGTTGCTGAAGTTGCGGGTTCTGAGGGAACCACAAAATTAGGAGCTTTTAAAGTTAAGTTTAATCCTGATGGCACTGCTAAAGAAGCACCAACAAGAAAACCACCAAACACTGATCCTCTAATTAATTACAGAGTTAAAACAGAAGATGGTTCTGTTGAGGAAAAAGGTAACTTGTTAGCGCATCCTGAGGTAGCTAGTTACATAAGGTCTATACTTAATCCTGAAAGAGCAAAAGATTTAAACTTTGCTGAACAAGCAGAGAATATATTAGCTCAGATATCTGGATTGAGTCTTGTATCTAAAACAGCGGGTTCAGTACCCTTCTATGAGAGACAGGTTTTAGGTTCTTTCTTATTCTTAAGTCAAAATGGTTTACCTGCAAGTGAGTTAGCAGGTTATATCCCACAGCTTGGTTCAGAAATTAAAAGGCAAGTGTTCCCTTCAGGAGTATTTAATAAGAGAAGCTATACTCAAAACGATTCTGCCGATAGGGGTAGCATGGGTTATTACGCACAGCTTTCTACTTTAGGAGTTTTAGATGGAGGTGTTAACTATGCGTTGTTGCGAGATTTGTTAGGGGGAAGTAAAGGCTTTTCCATATCAAGAGAACGTGATGCCGAAGATATTCAATTAGAAATTGATAACTTACAAGACCCATCCAGAGCAGAAAAGTTTAAAAGCAAGTTGTTCCCAGAAGGAAGTGTACAAGAAAAGACTTTGTTAAAGGCCGCTGGCATGATAGCGGGTACTGGAAGTATCGCTTCCAAGAAAGCGCAAGCTTTGGTTTTAGCATTAGATAACGCTATGAAAATTGTTGCTTTTGAATATGAAAAGCAAACTATCTTAGCCGCTAGACAAGACTCAATAGAGGCCAATAGAAATGACATGTACAAAGACATGACTAATGCAGAGGTTGATGCCCTTGCTGGTGATATCATTTTGAAAACGCAACAGTCTAGAAGTCAAAGCGCTCCTATCGTAAAGTTCTTTGCAGAGTTCCCTGTGGTCAGAGTTATTACAGCTCCGTTTGCTAGGTTCATAGGTGAAAACCCAAGACTGATGACTAATATCCCACGTCAGGCAAGAGCCGAACAGAAAAGTGAGAACCCTATCATACAGGCAAGAGGTAAACGAAGAGCCAACGGATTTATAGGAACAAACTTTGTTTTGTATATGGCAATTCCAAAACTTGTTCAGTTGTTTGTAACTAACCTAAACGACGAGGACGAAAGAGAATTTAGAGAAGGCAGTCCTAAGTGGTCAAGAATCCAAAACTTACTTTATGTCAGACAAAACGGGCAACTAAACTCCATGAGTTTCAGTTATGTCCATCCTATGTCTCCAATCTTAGATTCCCTAATGCGGGGTTTTGAGAGTGCAGTAAGGGGTGAACCTAAAAAAGCAATAGAAGCTTTGACTACAGACTACTTATTAAACACATTCTTAAACGAGCAAATTATGTTCTCCGCAATGATGGACGTGTTCGTATTTAATGAAGACGCTAACACAGGCAGAGAAATCTACACTGAGTATTCACCCGATGCTCTTCAGTTGAAGTTAAAGTACATTTATGAAAAAGGTTTAGAGCCTCCTTCATTAACTGCCGCTAGAAAAATAATTAAAGCAACAGGAGATGCCGACTACAAAACAGGAGAGGATGCTAGAACATTCATGGGCTCTCCATACTACAGTCCTGAAGGGGAGTTCTTTAGACATATAACTCCTGTTAAATTCCACGCACTTCAGTTAGAACAATTAGCAAGGAGACGCTTCAAAGAAATCCAAGGCGGGTTGTATGGTGAACTCTCCAGAAAGAATGTACTCCTTAACGAAGAAAAAGGTTATCAAAATAAACAAGTTCAAAAAATTATTAGCAGGGAATACCAAGCGATGGAAGCAGCTTTGAAAGATGCTCGTGCTGCTTACTTAGTTTACTCAAAAGCTTTAGGTGAAACAGCTGTTAAAGATATAATGAAAGGAGCTAGACTTAGAAAAAGTTTAGTAGATATAGTAGCCAAGGGATACATAACCACTGAAGACTTCCAAAACGAAGGACAAGGTATAAAGGATTACTTGTCAGACAGAAACTTAGACATAAGAAGACAAAGAGTTATAGATGCCTACAAAGATAGTATGGGTGGATCACTCCTTAGGAGTCTTGATTAAGTAGAACCCCGTACACCATACATTTTAAACCCCTCATAGATCATGGTACAGTGTACAGGGCTCATCATGGGAAAGGAACAACGAAGTAAAACCTTTCTCCACGAGGGGGACGCATTTAAGTCCCTCTGTATTATCAGTAGCGTACGTTGAAGATATATAATTAAAGCTCGTCGTCAATATTATTTGAATTATTTTTAGGTTCTCGTAGAACCATCTCATAAAAACTAGTTATAGCAGCAGCTTTATCAGGCCCTTTATACAGAACCACATCGAATTTAGATTCAATATTTGGTATGTAAGAGTGGGCTACCACTGCATAATTGTCTTCTCCTGAGCCTGTCTGAGCATACATACATATGCTTTCATAAGGCCCCTGTTCAGGTTTCTCTAGCTTTAATAATACTTCCCTGACTACGTTAGGTTTTGTTGCTGTTTGCATAGTTGTCTATGTGTTCATTCAAAGACTCAAGAGTATCTTTTACGCTGCTCTTGTGTTGGTTTACTTTCTTTTCAGCCATAATAACTGTAGAAAAATGTCTATTAAACATCTTGCCCACCTCTACCAAAGTGTACCCCCTAGCCCGTGCCGCAAACATTCCTAAATGCCGCCACTGACACACAGCCGCATCTCGTGTTCCGCTTTTTAAATCTTCTGTCGAGTAGCCCGAAACGCTAGATAAAGCATCTAATATATGTGCCGACGATGTCTTTTTATGTAATATCATTTTTATGTAAAATATGGTTTAACCTCTTAGCTAAGTTATTGTTCTTTAAATGAAAAGGCTCCCCCACAAAAGCGGGCATCTCTGGTGGTGAAATTATAGGGAACATTTTCACAGAGTCAGGTTCTACTATTCCTTCATTATCTATTATACCCTCTATCATAAAGGGCATATTATTTGGAAAGACTTCCCTAATTATCTGCATACTTAACTCTAATCTTTCTATAATTTTAACGCAAGTTCAAAAATGGGGTGGCATTCATACGTTAAAAGGAAAATATATAAATTTTTTTAAAACTAAAACTGCCTCATAAATCGCTTAGGAATTGAGGCAGTAATTATTAGGTAAGTATTAGCCATATATTAATAAGAGCCTTTTAAGGGCTATTTTAAACCCCTCCAGAATCAAATAAACAAGCCCACAGTACAGGATAAATCCATACAGGCGATTCTCAGGCAGTTTAAAAACACAAAAAAAGCGGTGCACCCATTACAGGTACACCGCTCAGTGTTCAGTGTTTAATTTAGCAATCCTTTACAGACTGCTTAGTGACCTGAACTTTGGTCACCTGATTAAGCTCATCAACATAGGATAGTGACTCCTCTATTTTTTCGCTTATCTCCTTTGCAGTGGGCTCCGACTCGCACCAATGCGAGGGGGCTCCATAGAAAGTGAACTTATACAATTTTGCTTTTTTCATAACCACGGTTGGATATCTTTTAAAGTTCGCTTTATAAAATAGTTAAGTACAGGTGCCAACCCTAACGGACTAACAAACTTGCGAGCCTTCCTTAACTTTTTTATCCTATCTAAACCTGAGCGCACTATTTGGCGCTCCTCAAGTGTGAGGGGCTCTAGAGTTTCTAAGTCTAGAGCTGTGATCCTATCCCAAGATTGTCTCCTAACAACAGCCCAACCAATTGATTTTGCATATGTTAGTGCAGACTTACGACTAGGGAAAGGGATCTCAAAGTCAGGACAGAGTCGGCTAATTAAAGCCCACTCCGTCCCAACTCTAATTAAGTAACTTCCAGACCGTGCCATTAGCTTACTAACTCAGTCGCTTCAGTTGCTAATAAAGAATCACGCTTGGCAGTAGGAAGTGTTATCAACTTTCCTGCAAGCTCCTCTAGCTCAACTCTACGGCTGAAGGACTCAACCTCCTGAGCCATGCGAGTCACTGCGGCCTGTACACCGTACAAATTAGGCTCTTCATTTTGCATGGCCAATTCAGCTATCTTAGTCTCGATGTCTGAGAACTTATTCTCAGCACCAATCCTTTTAACAACCTGTATAGGATCACCAGTAACTTGTGACTGATGTGACTGCCTAAGGATCTCAGCGAACTCTGCATGCTTCTTAGGATCAAGTGCCGCTCTAGTAGCGTCAGCTATGAGTGTTCTCAGTGAAGCTAGCTCGGCCTTACGAAAGCTATCCGCTTGTAACTGGCCGTACTCTTGAGAGATCTTAGAACCCCTATGCACTTGGCTAAATTCCATATGAGCCTTTTCACCAAAACGGAGGCCGTTAAGGCAATAAGCGTCACACGCAAAAAAGCAGTTCTTAAACTTACCATCGCCAGTACCGCTATTTGAAATACTAGTACCTAAATGAACCTCCCTATCACCGTTTGCCGTTGGCATAACTACCACAGGATTCTTTGTGACGATGTTAAAGTAAGTCCGTTCCATAGTGCAACGGCCTCCTAAGATCACGTACTCGGTATCATGCTCTTCAATTACTGGTAGCATAGTTTCAAGAATAAGATCATCATCTATTGGCTTATAAGTATCACCGCAGAATGCTCTAGCTATAAAGAGCCCAGCTTCATTCTGCTGAGATCTAACTAAGAACTTTCTAGAGTCCCTCTCGAATTGCTCGTTAACAATCTGAGTGAGCAACGGTGTTTGATCAGTTGATACCAAATGATCGCTTAGTGTGCTGAGTCCTTTAGCTAACTTACCGTACATCTTCTTATTGAAGTGACGGTTAGTTGGGAACTCAAATTGAGGCTTACTTGCATCAGTGTTAGACAAGTTAAAGGTGAACCGCTTCATATCATTGCTCCAATCAAATCTCATTTGTGAGGAGTGACCAATCAGGTCAACTCGCTTACGAGAGATCTGTTCAAACAATTTATCCAAGGGTCTAACAGCGGCATTTTTGCTACTTGATCTTGGAGTTAATACGGCTTGTTCATTTTCTATTTTCATAATGTATATTTTGTTTTTCGTTGTTTGTTTATCAGTTCTAATTGTAAGAGCTGAAGTGTGCACCCTGCATTGAACAGGGTGCAGTGTTCAGTGCTCACTCCTCAATAATAAACCAAGGCGATAGGTCGCCAGACTTTACCGAGTCATTCAAATACTTAAGTAACTGCTCAGTTACGTCTTCTGAACTGCTACCAGTGAAACTTAAGTTGCATGTCGCACTGAAGTATTTCGTTTCCTTAGCCGTACGCATAAGCTTACCGTCTTTAAATTTATACTTCATACTTCTGAATTGTTAGAGCCCCAGTCTGAGGTGTTGTTATCGAAGCGGTTTACTACGTTACCTATGTTCACCTCAAGTCGGCCGACAAAAGGGGCACAGGCTTGGGTGATTACGTTGCTAACCTGTACAGTGTCACAAGCTACGATTTTAGTTACTGTACCAAACAATGTTCTCTCACATTCTAAGGCTCCATAATTAAAGGCGACAAAGTCACCACGTTTTATTGTATTCATAATTTCGTTGTTTAGTTGTTTGTTGAGTTAATTAATTCCAAACTAAACGGCCAACTTCATTCCTTTTAATCTGGTAGTACTTCAAGCGTTTGTGCCCGTGATTTAAGCGGTTATCTTCTCCTACTAGCGTTCCTATCCTATCTTCTTCATCTACCTCCTCATGATATCCAACAAAGATATCATTAGAATTTTCTCCGTAGGCTTCAAATTCTGTAAAGCAATTGTAGTTAGTTCTTGTGAATAGATCCTCTATAGCGTCAGCCACACTCAGCCCACTTGAGCCTATAGGGCATCCGTTAATACCTAATGACTCAAAGTCGTTCTCCTCTTTGTCAAAGAATACTTCGTAGCGAGTAGACTCATAAACTTCTAAGTAAACAGTGGGCTTTGCTTTCGTTTTTTCTTTCATGATAATTTGGTGTTTAGTTGTTTGTTAGGGGATCATCCCCTCAAGTAATAGTACTAGCTGAGCTCTACAACTCAACAGTTAATTAAGATAAACTTATTAGACATATATGATTAACTTTACAGGGCTCAGTGCTCAGGGCTCAGGATTCATTAAACAGGGTACGGTGTACAGGGCTCAGCTTGGAATGTATCAATATGAATCTGGCTCTAGCGTTTCAGATATCAGCACCGCTCACTGAATACTGAACAATGAACACTGAAAAAAGCATAGGAATCAGCGGGTGGTGTTCGTTACTCACTGAGAGTCATACAGTTGTACAGGAATCAGGACTAAGCATTACGCATATTGTAGGAAGTTATGACGCCACGGGTGGGGGTGGGAGTTTTCGTGGCAGATCCTCCTACATATATACACCTTTATAAAAAAATTAATGGAAAATCCCATTTTTGTGGTGGGGTGCTCTATCTTTAATAAGCGGTCGCTCAAAAAAGGTACCGCTCTTTTTAAAATTAGGTTAAATAAGCGGTTACCGCTCATAATAATAGTATATAATATTTAGATAAAAAGTTTGCAATACTAAGGGAGCCGAGATATCGTAAGGAACCAGAGGGGGGTGGGGGGTCAGAAAGCTTTAATATATAGTGCTCACAGTTTCTACTGTACAGTGGAAAGTGTGAGAGGACTAAAGAAGAGTTATATATAAGGGGGGTACCCCCTAAAACTATGAAGAAACAAATACCATACGCTAAGAAGTACGAGATAAACGAAGATCACGACATATTTAACAACGGTAAGCTGTTAAAACCCTCCGTTAAAAATGGGGTGTCCTATGTAAACTTGTATTGTGATGACGGGTCACGAAGATATCTTAAGGCTTCTAAATTGGCCGAGGACACATTTAAACCAAAAAAGAGGACAATCACATCAGACATCATCTTAAACAAGATGGGAGCAAAATTAATCCCTCTTTGGGAGCGGTACGCTATTACTGATTACGGAGCCGTGTTTTGTGTAGACCCTCCCAAGAGGGGTAAAGGAGCAAACGAGTGTTTCATGGTTAAACAAAGATTTATACGAGACACACCATATGTAACCCTGCACAGTTTTTCGGGAGACAGGAAAACAATAAAGGTGGATGATCTGATGAAAGAAGCGTGGGATTATTAGACCTTGCTGGGACTATTATTTAGATATAAATTTAAGCACATGTCTACAAAGTACGATATTGAAGCGTTAAATGATTTAGGTTCTTTAGACGAAAAGGGAAAACCTGTTAAGTCTCGATTAAAAGATGTAAAGAGTGCCCTAGCTATTTTTAATAATTTATTAAAAGCGGATGAAAAGTCAGCAGTGAACCGTGCTCGTGTGGACGCAATGTTTGATGGGGCGAGTCCTTATAATCAAGGAACGTTAAATGCTAGCGGGCAAGGATTAAAAACTAACTTAAATTTTGGTGAAGCCCAGAGACTGCTTGATGTATCCCTTTCAGCGTATGTTGATTTATATTCGTCGTTAGAGAAACTTGTAGAAGTGAAGGGTACGATGGGAGACCCTTCTGAAGTTGGGTATTTTGAAGATGTTGTTTCTGAAGAAATAACTCATTTATTGCGGAGCTGGCCTGAGTTTCACAGTAGTTATTTAAGACTGTGTACTACTTTTATTAAACACGGAGTGGCTTTTTCGTATTTTGATAATCCAGAGGAGTGGAGGTTTAAAATAGGCTCTTTTGCTGATATTTTAATACCGAGGCAAACACCTTCTAATGAAAACTGTATTGATGTAGCAGTGGGTAGGAGAAACTATTTACTGCATGAATTGTATGCTTTTATTAAAAACCCTGAAGCGGCTGAAAAAGTCGGTTGGGATGTGGAAGAAGTAAAAAGAGTTATTCTTAAAAACGCCACTACTTCCTCAAGAAATAATACTACAGTTGGAAATAACTGGGAATCTTTACAAGCCCAACTAAAAAACAACGACATTTACGAAGGGCATCAGAACCCTACGGTAGCGGTGTTGCATTATTGGGTGAGGGAAATGGATGGGAGTGTAAGTCATTACATTTCTGCGGAAGAATCACCTAAAACTTTTATGTACCAAAAGCTAAGCAGGTACGACAAGCCAGAACAAGCATACGTTTTGTTCACATATGGCACAGGTAGTAATGGGACATACCATTCTATCAGGGGGTTAGGACATCGGATCTTTAACCACATTCAGACAAGTAATCGATTACGTTGTCAGATGGTGGATGGAGCGATGCTGGGTTCGGCAGTTATGATCCAACCAGAGAGCCAGAGGGCGCTAGATGAATTAGGGTTCACTTATTATGGAGCATATGCCGTGCTCTCCCCCAATGTTAACATTATAGAGAAAGCTGCACCAAATTTAAGCACAGCTGTACAACCAGCCCTGAACGACATATCTAATCAGTTGGCAATGAACACTGATACCGTGAGTACTTACGGCCAACAGAGTTCACCGTACAAGAATCAGATGCAGGTTGTAGCAGACATGGATGTGCAGACTAGATTGTCTGGTGCATCCCTTAATCTGTTTTATGCATCATGGAATCGTTTATTGCGAGAAATTGTACGCAGAATAGTGAGTAGTAAGAAGAGGGATAGGGATCTTGATGATTTTTACACTAGATGTTTTAACAGGGGTGTTCCCGTTGAATTTGTTAAGTCTTTAGACCTAGATAGAACGAAAGCTGTTAGGTCTATAGGTAATGGTTCTTATGCAAATAGATTAGTGGCTCTTAGAGAGTTACAAGCAATTTCAGGTTCTTTTGATGAAGTTGGTCGTAAAAATCTTACTCGTGATATAGTGGCTACTCGTGTAGGCCATGACTTAGCTGATAGGTATGCACCAAACGTAGATGTAGACAGGGAGACTGTAGATAACAAGATAGCCATATTGGAAAACCAACAACTTTCTGAGGGGACTCCAATACCAGTTATTTCAAATGAAATGCATGGAGCTCACTTACAAATTCACGCACCTGCTTTGATGCAGATAATAGAGCAACTTAACGCAGGAGCCGCAGACCCAGTTTCGTCTTTACCAGCTTTACAATCTTATTATCAGCATATTTCTGAAACGGTGCAGCAGCTTGCAGGTGACCCTGCTGCCGAAGGGTTAATTGGAGAAACTAAACAAGTTTTACAGTTTGCTGAAGAGATGATTAATAACACGTCTAAGCAGGTTCAAAAGATGCAAAGAGAAGCATCTCAGTCGCAAGGACAAGAATCTGAAGGAGGAAGCGAAATGCAGACTAAAATTCAAGAGCATCAGTTAAAGATGCAAATGGCTCAAGAAAAAGCTAATTTAGACTTACAATTAAAGAAAGCAAAGTTTGACCAAGAGCAAGCGATGAGAGATGCAGAAAATGTCTTGAAAATGCAGCAGGATATGTCATAAGTCATAAGTGGCTAATAAAAAAGTAACATCTAGAAAAATAATTTCCCTTCCTATACCATTAGATTTATGGTTTAAGGATGTCAAAAAAGTTGAAGAGTTGCGTGAAATCTTGGGATCTGAGGCTTTGCAGACGGCAATTGCTATCCTCAAGGAAATATCAGGCCCCACCAACGGAGGAATCGGTTCCGATCCAGTTACAACTAGTCAACGTTACGCTTGGAGCGCAGGGTACCGTGACGCTTTCAATGATCTCTATAAGTTAACTAAATATAGAACTGAAAATAAAACACAAGTACAGGAAGAATGGAAACACATTCAGATACAACAACAATAGACGGGCCAACAACAATAGAAAACATTCCAGCTCAAAGTAACGAGTCTGAGGGTGCTTCTTTTTTTGATGCGATAGAACAAGCACTAAGCGGGGCTGGAGACGAACAAACCCAGCCTGAGGCCCAACCAGAGCCTGAGTCCCAGCCTGAGGCCCAGCCAGAGCCCGAAGCCCAGTCCGAACCAAAAGAAACTGAAACAAAATCAGAAGAAGTAACCCCTGATCCTTTAGAAAGTTTGACGGAAGATGTAGGAGAGGAGTGGACTCCTAAGGCAGCTAATAGGTTTAAACAATTAAAGACTGAATTAAAAACAAATAGAAGCGAACTTGAACAACTTCAACAAGCGGTAAAAGAAAAAGAGCAACAGATTTCTGAAATGAAAGGCTTGTCTGAGAATGAAGATTTTTCTCAGATGCAGGAAAAGTTAGCTGAATACGAGAGGCAACAATCTTTTAATGATTTAGAAAACACAGAAGCTTATAAAACATCAGTCTCTGAGCCTTTGGAGGTTGTTTTTGATACTTTAAATAGTTTGGCTGAAAAGTATGAAGTTGATCCTGATAATATTTTAGATGCTTTAGATACAGATTCTATAGAAGAACAAGACGAAAAAATATCTGATATTTTTCATGGAGCTTCTGATAGAGATAAAGTCAAAATATTTAGAGCAATAGAAGAGATTGAACCTATTCTTGAAAAAAGAGAAGAACTTCACAAGAATGCAGAAGAAGCCTTAGGAGAAGCTAAATTACTAGAAGAGGAAAAAAGTAATGCTATCGCAGCAGAAGAGTTAAAACACAGACAAGCGGTTACTCAAAATGTAATAGACAGGGTGTCTGAAAAACTACCTTTTTTAAAAGGCATTGAAGGAGTAGATATGGAAGCAATTAAAGAAAAAGCGTATAAAGAATCGCCAAATGTAATACATCCTGTTGATTTTGCCTACAACTCTGTAGCGGCTCAATTGCTACCTACGTTGATAAAGGAATATTTCCAAACTGTAAAAGAAAATGATTCCCTTACAGATAGACTTGCTGACTACGAAACAGCGGAACCTAACATGTCTGGACAAGTTTCTGGTAGCTCTGCTGCTAAAAACAATTTAGATTTTGCTTCTGCAATTGAAGCAGCCCTTGGTGGGGGTTAACTAAACCAAACAAATATATGAAAAAAATCGCATTATTATTGTGTGTCATTCCAGTTCTATTCTGCGGTGTTTCTTGTAGTACATTAAACACTGGAGCAGGTATTAACGTACCTTTTACAGATAATGGCAGTGGAGAACCTGTGAAAGTCTCTTTAGAGGTTAACGCAAAAGTCCTCCCTCCTAAATTCTGCATAGGTTTAGATATAAAGGAATAGATATGCCCTCCCCAGACTGGGAGCAACTGTATAGAGAGAAATCTTTAGACCTT
>CESM01026984.1_pt1 | contig 42573 bp, 38 predicted proteins | sample 361421 | NCBI WGS metagenome assembly CESM01 (sample SAMEA2622219, study PRJEB7988) | marine metagenome | isolation source: saline water (ENVO:00002010), including | reverse complement strand
ACTCAAATTGGTGTCTGGGATGGAAATATTTATAGTTCAGGAAATATTATTGGAAATGCTATTTCTGCTCAAACTGGTACGGTTAATTTAATCGGTACAGTAACAAATAGCGGTGTTTTTGATGCTGCAACAGGAACAGGAGATTATGGAGTTACTTTTTATGGACAATTAAATGGTAATTATGGAAGCGGACAATGGAGTTCATCAATAGATGGATCTACAGGGTTTTGGGAAGGAAACAACTACAATTAATAATGAAGAGACGACTGCTTATATTGCTTTGCCTGCCAATGATAGGGTTTGGACAAGAGAATATAAGGTTTTCAAAAACCATAAAAACAAAAGACCTAGAGAGGCACCTTAAAGTATTAGCTTCAGATTCATTAGAAGGTAGGGAAACAGGAAAAAGAGGTCAAAAAAGGGCAGCAGAATACATTAGAAACCACTTTATAAACACAGGAATACCTCCTTATAAAGGAAATAAATATTTTCAAAAATTCAAGGTGAAATCAGGAAAACACATGTGTAAATGTGAAGATTGCGACATGTCTTTCATGAAAAAACTATTAGGTCAACAGAAAAAAATAAAAGGAGAAAATGTTTTAGGATATATTGAAGGGTCAGATTTAAAGGATGAGCTAATAATAATAACAGCACACTATGATCATTTAGGAAAACACGACAGCTTAATTTTTAATGGAGCTGACGATGATGCATCGGGAACCGTAGCTGCTTTAGAAATAGCAGAAGCTTTTATGTTGGCAAAAAAAGAAGGATTTGGACCAAGAAGATCTGTTTTGATTATGCCAGTTTCTGGAGAAGAAAAAGGTCTTTTGGGAAGCAAATACTATACAGACAATCCAATATACCCTCTTTCAAAAACTATAGCTAACCTTAACATAGATATGATTGGAAGAATTGGAGACTTTAAAGATAACCCAAACTATGTTTATTTAATAGGGTCTAACATGTTAAGCACAGAACTTCACAATATAAGCGAAGAAATAAACAAGAGTTATGTTGGGCTAGAGCTAGACTATACATTTAACAAAGAGGATGACCCAAACAGATATTACTATAGATCAGACCACTACAATTTCGCAAAAAACAATATCCCAGTTATATTTTATTTTAACGGAATTCATGAGGATTATCACAAACCAACAGACACAATAGAAAAAATAGATTTTAATAAAATAAAAAAAATAACAGAGTTAATTTTTTTAACAGCATGGGAGCTAGCAAATAGAGACAAAAGAATAAGTTTAAATAACACAAAGGAAAAGAACAAAAAATAAAGAAGAGTAATTTTTAAATCAGCGAATGAAAATAAAAATAAGAAAAGGAGAGAAAAAAGATTTAAAAAAGGTATTAGAGATGATAAAAGAGTTGGCAGATTATGAAGGCTCTTTAAAAGAAGTCACATTAACAGTAAGAGAATTAGAAAGAGATGGTTTTGGACACAACCCCCACTATTCTTTTTTGGTTGCTATTAAAAATCAAGAAATAATAGGACTATCATTTTATTTTATAAGATACTCTACATGGAAAGGGAAGTTTCTTTTTCTTGAAGACTTTGTTATAAAAAAAGAGCACAGAAATATTGGGGTAGGGTCATTATTATTCAAGGAAACTATAAAAATATGCTGCGAATTGAATTTAAAAGGAATGTGCTGGCAAGTTTTAGCCTGGAATAAACCAGCAATTAATTTTTATAAAAAACACAATGCGCAAATTGGTAATACATGGCTAAACGGAAAGCTAACAAAAAACCAAATTAAAAAAATTAACGCTAAACAAAACAAGGTTAGTAAAAGTTAAATCCACTTTTGGTTATCATTAGACATTTTAGAAACAGTGTCGCCTGTATGAAGAGTTTCTTTAGGTTCAAATAACAAAGTAAACACCAAATCTCCCTTTGTGTGTGGTTTATGCTCAACACCTTTTGGTACAATTAAGATTTCACCTGGCTTAACTTTCACAACCCTACCGTCTCTAAACTCCATTAAAAGCACACCTTCAAAAACCATAAAAAGCTCATCTTCATTTTTGTGGCTATGCCAAACGAAGTCTCCTTTTAACTTACAAAGCTTTACATATTGACCATTAAGTTCCCCAATAATTTTAGGAGACCATTGCTCTTGAAATAAAGAAAACTTTTTCATTATATTAATCGGTTCTATTTTATTCATATAAAAAATTATTTTTAACTATTAATTTGTAACACACCTACCTTTAATTTGTAACACAAAAGAGTTTAGTTTTGCTAGTTTTCAGCACATTAAAAACCAACTTTATTTGACACTTTTGCTATTATATATCAATTATAAATCAACCATTTTGATTTTAAAGCGGTTTCCAAGCCAAAACACAATTATATAAAGACAAGCACAAAAGTGTAAAAAACTTACTAAACCAAATATATAAACAATAAAAATCAACATTAATCTTTATATTAGCAAAAAAAAGATGACTAAAAAAACCATACTTTTACTGCTTCTAATAATTTCAATTTCTAGTTGTAAAAAAGAAGAAAATACACCTAACAACAATAACAACAATAACAACAACAACACCTCAGTTGTTCAAGACAAACAAAACATATCAAACTCATTTACCTCAATGGAAGGGTGTATAAGCACATTAAAAAATGGTTATGGAGCAACTGCAACTAAAAACTTTTTAAATTTAAATGAAGGAGAAATGTATGGAGAGGATTGGATTGACGATATGGTAGACAACATAGACGATTACTTAAACCTAGACGCAATAGATGACAATAACAAATTTGATTTTACTGGAAACGCAGGAACATATACATGGAACCCTTCATTACAGGATTGGACTAAACAAAATAATACAAACAAAATTATTATAAGATTTCCATCAGCTGAATGGGAGCCAAGCAATAACGCTACTTTTACCCTCCACTCGTACAACGATGTACCTCTTTTTTATGATGGAGAAACCATATTTGCACCAACAAATATTACAGCAGATTTATATGTGAGTGGTACAAATGTTTTTGATATTAACGGTTCCTATTCATATGATGTTGGAAACGCTACTCCAATACCGATAAATATTAATACAACCCTATTATTTAATCCATTTACAATAACTATTTCAGGGCAAAGAATATCACCAACAAACTTTCAAGCTAGCATTTCAATTTCTAACAACAATAACTGCAACACAACGCTACAAGCAAATGTTAGAATTGCGCATAGCGATTATGAAAATTTAGAAGAAACCGATATAGTTGAAATAAACACAACAGTAACACATCAAAACTTGAAAATACAGGGCTATATGAATGGCTCTTTATTTGATTATGACGACCCTTCAAACACCCAAATCAATGCCATGACTGATGTAGATATGTACTATTCTAATATAAAAATAGGAGAATTAATTCTTCAACTTAATTCAAACAATGACGATAAGGTTTTTATGGTATATAAAGACGGAACATCTGAAGATTTAGAAATATACTACGATCCATTTATTACTAATGTTGAGCAAATATTATTTCCGTTTTTAGGAGACTGGGATTAAAATGAGAATATTATTTTTTACCATATTCTTTTTATATAGCTATTCAGCAATAGCACAAGAAAAAGATAAATATGAAACAAAAGTATCTATAGACGGAACATATTTATTATCCTTCTTTAAAACAGAAGAACCAAGAATAACCCCATTTAATATAAAATTCTTCATGAATAATAAATACAATATTAGAGCAGGTTTTAACCTTAATTCATCAACATCGACAAATAGGGGTTTTGAAGGGGATATAAAAATAGGGTTTGATATTCCTAAAAAATACGCAAAGACGTGGAGCTATTATTATGGTGTAGATATAAACGGTGCATATTATAACTACAACGATAGAGATAACACAACAACAATATTAAGCGTTATACCGTTTTTTGGATTTGAAGTTTTTTTAACAAAAGAATTTTCATTGTCATATGAGCCTAAATTAATTTATAATTATTACAAATACAAAAATCCGTCATCAATCATAAATCAAGTTAATTATAATGAAGAGTTAAAACTAACAGGGCTGTCACAATTTTTCATAAACTTTAATTTTTAAAAGCGTATAATAGTTAATGAAGGAGATTATTTTAATAACTGGAGATAGTGGCAGTTTAGCTAAAGAAGTAAAAAAGATACTTTCAGAAGACTATTTCATACGCACTTTAACCACAAAAAAAAATAAAGTTAACAAGAAGACAGTTTTTTATTGGGATATAGATAAAGAAATTTTAGATGAAGACGCCTTAAAGGATTGCAATCATATTATTCATTTGTCAGGCTACCCCATTTTAAAACCCTGGACCCAAAGAAACAAAGAATTGATGTACACTAGCAGAGTAAATGGAGCAAAATTACTATATGAAAAATGTAAAAAAAACAACATTAAGACATTTATTACTGCATCAGCAATTGGTTATTATGGGTTAACTGCAGAGGGCTGTAAAGATGAGGTTAGTATAGCAGGTGAGGATTGGTTAGCAAATCTTGCTAATGATTGGGAATTAGCAGCTGATTTATTTAAAAATATTGGAGCTAGAGTAGTGAAAATGAGAATACCATTATTATTTAGTAACGAATCAGGGTTCTTAAAATACACACTTCTCTCTATGAAGTTAGGCTTAGCTGTAATGTTAGGAAACATAAATAATCCAGTAAACTGGATCCATATTAAGGACGCCGCAAGATTTGTAAGCGAATCAATAAATAATTCTCAATTTTACGGGGCGTATAATTTATCAAACATGAGGCCTACGACTCAAAATGAAATAGTTAACTTTTTTAAAAAAGAAAAATATCCTTACTGCATAAGAATTATAATACCCATTTTTTTAGTAAAATTTTTTATAGGAGAAAGAAGTTTGATATTAAACACAAAAACCAGGCTAAATACTGATAAACTAAGAAAAATGAAATTTAAAAATAAATATCAAAAATTAGAAGATTTGACAACTATAAACAAGTAATTTAAAGATCAAATTTAATACCTTGAGCCAAGGGTAAATCTTTAGTATAATTAATAGTGTTTGTTTGACGCCGCATATAAATTTTCCAAGCATCAGAACCACTTTCTCTACCCCCCCCAGTTTCTTTTTCACCACCAAAAGCACCCCCAATTTCGGCTCCAGAAGTTCCAATATTTACATTTGCAATACCACAATCACTTCCTGATGCAGATAAGAATTTTTCAGCTTCGCGTAAATTAGTAGTCATAATCGCCGAAGACAATCCTTGTTTCACATTATTTTGCATTTCAATAGCACCTTCTATTTCAGAATACTTCATAAGATACAGAATAGGGGCAAAAGTTTCGCTTTGTACAATTTTATAATGATTTTCTGCTTCAATTATAACAGGCTTAACATAACAACCGCTTCGGTAACCATCTCCATCCAAAACACCACCTTCAACCACAACAGTACCGCCTTGTAATTTTGCGTCTTTGATTGCCTTCACATAGGACTTTACAGCATCTTTATCAATTAGAGGCCCCACATGATTTTTTTCATCCAACGGATTGCCAATTTTTAATTGAGAATATGCTTTTGCTAATTTATCCTTAACTTCATCGTATAGGGAATCATGAATAATTAAACGCCTAGTTGAAGTACACCTTTGACCGCATGTTCCAACAGCCCCAAAAAGAGCTCCAATTATAGTTACTTCTAAATCTGCATCTGGAGTAATTATAATAGCATTATTGCCCCCCAATTCCAATAAAGATTTACCAAATCTTTCTGCAACCTTTGCTCCAACAAGCCTCCCCATTCTAGTTGATCCAGTTGCAGATATTAAAGGTATTCTTTCATCAGACGTCATCATTTCCCCAATTTTATAATCACCAGTAACAATACAAGAAACACCATCGGGGATGTTGTTTTCTTTTGCAACTTCATTCCATATATTTTGGCAAGCAATAGAACAAAGTGGAGTTTTTTCTGAAGATTTCCAAACACATGTATCTCCACAAATCCACGCCAATGCAGTATTCCAATTCCAAACCGCTACTGGAAAATTAAAAGCTGATATAATACCAACAACACCTAATGGGTGATACTGCTCATACATTCTATGTCCGGGTCTTTCAGAGTGCATACTTAATCCATATAATTGACGGGACAAACCAACTGCAAAATCACAGATATCAATCATTTCCTGAACCTCACCGAATCCTTCTTGTAAACTTTTTCCCATTTCAAAAGAAACTAATTCACCTAAAGATTGTTTATAGAAACGTAATTTTTCACCGTATTGCCGAACAATTTCCCCTCTTTCAGGAGCGGGCTTGAGTCGCCATTCTTTGTATGCAGAAGTTGCCGCAACAATTACCTTTTCATATTCTTCAGAAGTTGTTTCTGTAACACTTCCAATAACACTCCCGTCAACTGGAGAAAAAGAAGCTATAGGCGCCCCTCCACCATATGAATTTAATCCAGTTGAAGTTCCATTATTAAGCTCTTTTACACCTAACACTTCAAGAGTTTTCTTTATATTGATCATAATATATATTTTTATAAATCAGAACCCAAAACTATAAAAAGAAAGTGAGAAAATAGAGTAAAATATAAAAAGTATTCTGCTTAATTAACCCCTAATTCGTCGTCAGAAATAACATCATCAACATTATCAATATCGTCAACTAATTCTTCTTCATTTTCATATTCCTCTACACGTTTGTTATATGAAATTAATGACCATGACATAATAAGACACGTAACTAAAATAACAAATAATAATACACCTTGAATTTCATGCCCAATACTTAAGTTTTCTGGAATTGCAAAAAACAATAAAATTGTTATAAGGCCTCTTGGGGCTAAAAATAATTGCGGAACAATATCTGTGCCGCTGAACAAAAACAATAAAACACCCCTCACACAATAAATGATAAAAATTATAATCAACCCAATACCGATTACTTTTAGGTTTAGTAATGAACCAAGGTAAACGGACCAACCAAAAATTATAAAAAAGAAAGTTCTAACAACAAATGCAGTTTCTGCTGTAATTACTTTCATATCATCTAACACCTCTTCCACCCTTTCTTTATTTAAAATCTTCATCAAATTCCCCCGAAAGAAAACTTTATAATTGTTTAAAATGACACCAAAAATTAAAATAATAATAAGTGATGATAAGTGGAACATTTTACCTACCGCATATAAAAGTAATAAAATAGCAATAAGTAAAAATAATTTTACATGACCTTTTATGTTTTGAAAGATATAGATAAGAATATATGATAGAATTATAGAAAAAATTACAGTTAAAATTAAATTACCAAACATCTCTCCATAGATACTATCAGAATTATCTGAACCAAGCATAGTAAGAACACTGTAAAAAGCAACTATTCCAAGAATATCAGAAATAGTACTTTCATATATCATAAACTCTCTTTTTTCCAAATCTAAACTATCAATACTTGGAAGTATAATAGCGGAGCTTAAAATAGACAATGGAATAGTATAAAGTAAAGCGATTAATAGATCAATATTTAACAACAAGGTAAGCGAATACGCAGATAAATATGATGTTCCTACCAAGCCAAGTATTGCAACTAAAAATGATTTTACAATAAGACTAGTTTTTTCTTTTACTAATTGTAAATCTAACGCTGCCTCTAAAACTATTAATATAAGACCAACCACACCAAGAACCTCCAAAATTGGCAACAGATCTGGCTTGGGAATCCCTGAAAAACGCAACAAATAATTAATAACAACACCTAATCCAATCAACATTAATACAGCAGGAACTCCTGATTTTTTAGCATATAAATTAAAAAAGTAAGAGATAATAACTGTAACCGAAAAAATAATAATTAAGTGATATGTAGATAGCGCCTCAAACAAATTAAAATAGTTTTAAAAGATCATTTCCGTTTGCATATACGAGTAAAGATAATAAAAATATCATTCCTGCAGCTTGAGCATACTCCATAACTTTTTCAGGAGCAGGCTTACCCGCGATCATCTCGTAGATTAAAAACACAACATGACCGCCATCTAATGCAGGTATAGGTAAAATATTCATAAAAGCTAACATTAAAGAAAGGAAAGCGGTCATTTCCCAAAAAGAAGGCCAATTCCATTCACCAGGGAAAAGATTTCCAATAGTTCCAAAACCACCTAAACCTTTGTATGCTCCTGTACTGGGTGATAATATTAGCTTAAACTGGCTGATATATGAGCTTAATTTTTTTATTGCAAGATCATATCCAGCAGGGATAGACTCTAAAAACGAGAAAGAGTTGGAGTTTAATGAATACATTCCTAACTCTTCTAATTGACTTAATGAAGGATTAAGAGGCATAAAACCAATAATACCATCATCTGTTACCTCTACATTTATCAAAACCTCTTTGTTATTTCGCAAAACCATTACTTCTATAAATTTTCCTTTATTTTTTTCTAACAAACCTTTAAACTCATCAAAATATTTTGTTTCTATGTTATTTACTCCAATAATTCTATCATTAAGCTCAAAGCCTGCATTTTTAGCATTTGAGGTTGATGAAAAACCACTTATAATAGTTGGGATTCTTGGAGCAAATAAAATTCTTTCCTCAGAATCTAAAAGTTGTGAAATAAAATTTTCAGGAAGAGTTAAATCTTTTAAATTACCATCTCTTTCAATAGTTACATTTTTAGCATATAAAAAAGATTCAAAAACAGCACTAAACTCATATGGGGTTTTATCGTCTACCTTTATAATTTTATCTCCATTTTTCAAACCTATCTCATTTGCAAGCGGGCTTACGCACCAAATACCATCAGTTAAATTATCGTTTGTTAAATACTTTTCCCCATAAGAAAAAAGAATCATTGAATAAATAAATATTCCTAATAACAAATTAACAGTTACACCTCCAATCATTATTATTAATCTTTGCCAAGAAGGTTTTGCCCTAAACTCCCAAGGTTCTGCTGGTTTTTTCATTTGCTCTTTATCCATACTTTCATCAATCATACCAGAAATCTTTACGTACCCACCAAGCGGAAGCCAACCAATACCATATTCAGTATTTCCAATTTTCTTTTTTATAATTGAAAACCAGGGGTCAAAAAACAAATAAAATTTTTCAACTCTTGTTTTAAATAGTTTAGCAGGAATAAAATGCCCAAGCTCATGAAGCACTACTAAAATAGAAAGGCTCATAATAAGTTGACTTGCTTTAATTAAAATTTCCATTTACAATAATTTTTTAGCTAAAATTCGTGTTTGTTTATCTGTATCTATAAAATCTTCATATGAAGGATTTTTTGCAAATGTAATTTTTTCCATACAATTTGATATTAAATCTGGCATGTTTAAAAAATCAATTTTATCTTGCAAAAAAGCTGTAACAGCAATTTCATTAGCGGCATTTAAAACACATGGCATATTACCACCCTTTTTCATAGCACTATATGCTAAAGAAAGACTTCTAAAAGTCTCCATATCTGGTTTCTCAAAAGTTAGAGTGGGGTAATCGGTAAACAAAAAGCGTTTAAAAGAATTTTTTAATCTTAATGGAAACCCAAGGGCATATTGAATAGGGATTTTCATATCAGGAATACCTAATTGAGCTTTAATTGATCCATCTTCAAATTGTATAGCTGAATGAATTATTGACTGCGGGTGCACTACCACATCAATTTGATTATCTTTTAAATCAAACAACCACTTTGCCTCTATTATTTCTAACCCTTTATTCATTAAACTAGCTGAGTCAATAGTTATTTTATTACCCATATCCCAATTCGGATGCTTTAGCGCTTGTTCTTTTTTGACTGATAGAAGTTGTTTTTTGGTCATTCCCCTAAAAGGGCCTCCAGATGCAGTTAAAATAATTTTTTCAATTGGATTATTTACTTCACCAACTAAACATTGAAAAATAGCAGAGTGTTCAGAGTCAACAGGATATATCGATACACCATACTCTTTACATAACTTACTTATTAAACACCCAGCAACAACTAAGGTTTCTTTATTAGCCAAGGCAATATTTTTTCCAGCTTTTATTGCTTTAATAGTTGGTTTTAAACCAGCAAAACCAACCACAGATGTAATTAATAAATCAATACCATCCATTTCAACGATATCAGACAAGGCGTCTTCACCAGAATATACTTTTATTCCTAATTCTGATAAGGCATCGTTAACAATAGAATATTTTTCTTCATTAACTATAACAACGGCGTTAGGTTTGAATTTTTTTGCCTGTTTAATTAACAGCTCCCAATTATTGTTTGCGGTTAAAACCTCAACCTCAAACAAATCATTATGAGTATTAATAACTTCTAAAGATTGAGTGCCAATCGAACCTGTAGACCCTAATATTGCTATGGATTTTTTGTTTATAGTCATTTAAATTTAATTAATTTATCAGCAATAACCCTATCATTTGCTAATCTAGGCATTTTATTTTGGCCACCTAATTTACCAATAGAATTCAGATATGAAATAAAACCCCCCTTTTTTATTTGTGTTATTTTAAGAGGTCTTAAAACAGAACCATCTATTAAATCTTTATAATAAGAATTAATAGCTTGCAAATTAACATCTAATTCTTTAGAAAAACAGTTAATATCTTTAGGAGGAGTATTAAATTCAACGAACCATTCATGAAAAGGCAATCCATTTTTTGGGTTTACTTGAGGGGAAACGTGAAATTCAGTTATTATAGCATCATATTTTTTCATTGTATTTTTCAATGATTTTTCAACCTCCTCTACTATAACATGCTCACCAAAAGCAGACGTAAAATGCTTTATTCTACCACTAACAATAATTCTATATGGATTAATTGATACAAATTTAACCGTATCCCCAATATTATACCCCCAAAGACCAGCATTTGTGTTTAGAATAATAACATAATCAACTCCTAAAACTACATCTTTTAATGAAATCCTACAAGGATCTTTTTTAAAAAACTCATTAGATGGAATAAACTCAAAGAATATACCATGATTTACACATAACAATAAGCCTTTTTCATCTGCACTATCATCATAAGCAATAAACCCCTCTGAAGCAGGATATAGCTCAAGTTTATCAATGTTATTCCCAATTAATTTCTCAAAAGTTTTGCTATATGGATCAAAATTAACACCCCCATATATAAGCAAATTAAAGTTTGGAAAAATATCACCAATTAACTTTCCTGTTTTGTTATGTAATTTTTCAAAATACATTTGAATCCAAGGTGGTATTCCAGAAATAAGAGTCATATTTTTATCAACAGTTTCTTCAACTATAGCAGACACCTTGTTATTCCAGTCAGAAATACAATTAGTTGAGAATGATGGCAACCTGTTTTTTTGCAAATAAAACGGAATATGATGAGCAACTATTCCAGATAACCTTCCTGTTAATATATTACCTGTTTTGGTAAGCTTTGGACTCCCTTGTAAAAAAATCATTTTCCCGTTTACTATTGAAGAGTTTTTTGATTTATATATGTATGAAAATATAGCATCTCTTGCAGCTGTTGTGTGATGCGGCATAGATTCTTTTGAAATAGGGATATATTTAATTCCAGATGTTGTGCCAGAAGTTTTACAAAAATAAATTGGCTTACCTGGCCACAACACACTCTCTTCACCAGTTATTACTTTTTCTATATAACCTTTAATTTCTTCATAATCCCGTATAGGGATTTGTTTTTTAAAATCAGAGTAATTTTTAATTTGAGAAAAATTATGCTCTTTTCCAAATAACGTTTTTTTACCTTCATCAATCAACGAAGACATTATTTTATTCTGAAATTTAATAGCATTTTTTTTCCAGGAGGTATTTTTGTAAACAATATATTTTGCAAAAAGAAGACTAAAAAATGATTTTATTCCCATAAAGTTAGAAAGAGATGTAATTTTCAGGATTTACAGAAATCCCTTTGTACCATAATTCAAAATGTAAATGAGGGCCTGATGAAAATTCACCAGAGTTACCTATAATAGCAATAACTTCTCCTGAACTTACATACTCTCCCACCTCTTTAAATAAAATAGAATTATGTTTATATATTGAAAAAACCCCATTAGCGTGTTGTACTCCTATAACATAACCTGTTTCTGTTGTCCAATTACTAATCACAACAACACCATCATACACACATTTTATAGATTCACCTTTTTTTGCAACTATATCAACACCAAAATGATTCTCCTTAATATTAAAACTATTTGTAACCACTCCTTTAATTGGGCTAAAAAAAAGGATATTTTCTAAACCAAGTCTTTCTTTATTAACCTCAGTATTGATAGAAATTCTATCTTCAGACTCTACAGCAATTCGTAAAAGAGAATCTTCTATAGATTTTTTAAATGAAATATCTAGATCTACTATAGAGTCAGTAGCGCTTTTTATTACCTTCATATTTTTTGGGTCTTCTCCATTTACAATTGCAGTAATATTATTTAAGTATAGTTCGTTTTCTAATAACATTTTTTCTAGAGAATCAGCTTTTAATACTAATGATATTAGATCCTTATGGACACTTCTACTTGCTTTTCCTGGCACTAGCTGATTCATAGGTGTATAACCAACAAGGAGTATAAAGGTAATAAACAAGAATAAACCGCTACAAAAAACAATAGACAATATTTCAAGAGCTGAAAAGCGAATTGAAATGCGCTCCTCTAAAGTATGATCGTTCATTATTATTAAACGAAACTTTCGTTTATAGTCAGTTAAAATATTAATGCGTTTCCTTTTCTTCATATCAATTAACAAATATCTGAAAAATAAAAATTCTCAATAGCTGAAAACATACCAAAAAATAAAATAATTTTGTACAAAATTAGTTTAATTGCTGTAAATGAATTTAATTAAAAAAAATAAAAACATAAAATTACTTGTATTACTTGTAATTAACATGTCTTTTTTTTCATGCTCAACAAAGAAAAATAACTTTTTTAGCAGAAACTATCACCAAACTACAACCAAGTACAATGGATATTTTAATGGCAATGAAAGTTTAAAATCAGGCATAAGAAAATTAGAAGAAAATCATAAGGATGATTTTACAGAAATTATTCCAATTTTTAAAACGGGAGATATAAGCAAAAACAAAAATATCCATCCGTATATGAATAAGGCTATAGAGAAAGGTTCTATTGTTATACAAAGGCATTCTATGAGCATAAAAGGAAAAGAGCGCAATAAATGGATAGACGACAATTATTTTATGATTGGGCAAGCATATTTTTACAAAGGAGAATATGATGAGGCAATAAAAACCTTTAACTATATAAAAGAAACTTATAAAAAACACAAAATAAAGCACAATGCATCACTTTGGTTAGCTAGATGTTTTTCAGAAAAAGGTGATTATGTTGCTGCAGAAATGGAACTTGACGTAATTCAAGCTGACAGAAGATTTCCTGAAAAACTTAGCGGCCAATTAGCTTTAATATTAGCAGACTACTATCTAAAACAAGAAAATTATATTTTAACATTAGACGAGCTAAATACTGCATGCAAACTAATAAAAAGAAAAAAAGAAAAAACGCGTTTATATTTTATAATAGCTCAAATAAATCAGAAACACAAGAATTTTAAAAAAGCAAATTCATACTATCAAAAAGTAATAAAAGCAAATCCTGATTATGAAATGGTTTTTAATTGTAAAATAAATAAAGCTCAATGTGTACCAGCTAATAGTGAACAGTCTATAAAAGTAAGAGGAGAGCTTTTAAAAATGACAAAGGACGATAAGAATAAAGAATATTTAGATCAAATTTATTATGCAATAGCTAAAATGGATCTATTAAAAGAGGATAGCGTATTAGCAATAGAAAATTTTAAAATATCTGCACAAAAAAGTCTATTTAACGATTCTCAAAAAACACGTTCATTTTTAGAATTAGCAAAAATATTTTATGAACAAGGAAATTATATTATAGCCTCTTCTTTTTATGACAGTACGATAACTTTTATGGAAATTGATCATGAGCAATATTATCAAATAAAAGAAAAACAAACAATGTTAGCTGAACTTGCCAGTTACCATAACACTATTACAATTGAGGATAGTTTACAGAAACTAGCAACTTTACCCGAAACAGAACTTAACAACATAATCAATCAACTTATAGCAGCAGAACACCAAAAAGAAATTGCAAAACAACAAGAAAAAAGATTAAGAGAAAATCAGAGGTTTGAAAGCGGAAGATATGGAGGAAGAGAGAAAAATTTTGGCGAAAAAACAAGTGGTGGAAGATGGTATTTCTACAATCCTGCAACATTAAGTTTTGGGTATTCAGAGTTTATTAAACAATGGGGAAAAAGAAAAAATGAAGATGATTGGAGAAGAAGCGATAAAAAAATATCTAATGAAATAGCAAATGACTCACTTAATCAAACAGAAAACAATAAAGTTGTTAGAAAATCAACAAATAAAAAAGAGCCCGAATATTATATGGATCGTATTCCATTAACTAAAGAGAAATTGAAAAACTCCAATCTATTGATAATGGAGGCTTATTTTCAGGCAGGTACTATTTACAAAAGCTATTTAAATGAGAACAAAAAGGCTATAAATTTATTTACCACTCTTAGCGATAGATATCCAAAAAACAATAATTATACACCACTAACACTATTTAATTTACATACTATTTATACAGAGTTAGATAAATATAATAAGGCAGCTAAATTTAAGCAGGAATTGCTAACCACCTTTCCTCAAAGCAGATACAGTAAAATGCTAAATGATACTAGTTACTTAGCAAAAATTGAAGGAGAAAAGCAAAGAAGTTTAGAGCATTATGCAAGCACTCTAGAACTATATAACAATCAAAATTTTCATAAAGTGATTATGGAATGTGATTCAGCATTTATTATAAACACAAATAAAGAATTAAGACCAAAATATGATTTATTAAAAGCATTAGCAATTGGGAAGGTAGATAACACTAACTTTAAAGAACAACTTCAGAAAATAAGCAAAAAATATCCAGATTCAGAAGTTAAAATTAAGGCTGAAGAAATCATTTCTTTATTAGATAATCCAGAGAAAATGATAAAAATTAATCAAGAGATCGAACGAGGAACCCCATATGTATTTGACAAAGATGAAGAGCACTACTTTATTATTATAACACCTAAAAAAGATACAGATGTTAATTTCATTAAAACTTTATTGTCAGACTATCATAGTAATAAATATAGTATTGAAACATTTGAAATTTCAGCAGTAATATTTGGAAAAGACCAACATCTAATTATGGTTAAAACATTTGACGGCTATAAGAGAGCAGCAGCATACTATAACACATTTACTAATGCAAGTAAAGTAAATAATGAGCTGTTAAAAAATCAAAACAAGAAGCTCTTGATTTCAGTTAGTAATTTTAAATATTTCTTCAAAAATCAGGATTTAGAAAAGTATGATAAGTTTTTCTCTAATAATTATTTCAAAGAAGCCTTTAATTGATAAAGAAATTATTACATTTGTTTTACCAAAACAAAATTACTATGTTCACAAACAAAAACGAAATGATAAAAGAAAACGATACATCAGGTGCTGTTAACATTATTGGTGTTGGCACTGTTATTACTGGAGACATACAATCAAAAGGAGATATTAGAATTGACGGAACACTAAAAGGGGCAGTAAAAACGAGAGGAAAAGTTGTTGTAGGTCAAGCTGGTATAATTGAAGGAGACGTAGATTGTAATAATGCTGATATAGCAGGAACACTTAATGCAAAAATATCAGTTGCTCAATTATTATCACTTAAAGCTACAGCTAAATTGACTGGAGATTTAGTCACCAATAAATTAGCTATTGAACCAGGAGCTGCTTTTACAGGTCATTGTAGTATGGGGGCGGTTATTAAAGACATTAAACATGTCGAAAAAACAACAGCAAAAGAGAAAACAGCTTAAATTATACGCTCGTCTATCTTCACTAACATTTCAAATGGCAATTATAATTGGAGGAGGAGCTTATTTTGGTAGCTTTTTAGACTCAAAGGTTTTAAATGATAATCCAATATTTACCATAATATTTTCTCTTATTTCAATATTTATTGCATTATATATAAGTTTGAAAAGCATAGTCAATAAATGAAACAAAGTGAATCGTTTTTATTTTATACAACGGTTTTTTTAATACATATTTTTTGTAGCAGTAAATTTTTCGGATTAGACATTACAGATTTTATAATTAAAACATATTTTTTATTATATAGCTTACACATAATCAGTTCTATCTCAATGTTCTTTATAAATAAGTTGCAAAAAACAAACCCATTTTTATTTCTGGCAGTAAACTTTATAAAGATTATAATATACACAACATTCCTTGTTTTAAGCACTAAAAAAAACAGTCTAGATTCAATAGTATATATTGCCCACTTTTTTATACCATATTTTATTTTTTTAGCAAAAGAATTATTTGAAAACAAGAAAAAAATAAAAACTAAAAATAATGACTAAAAAGACATCAAAAAATTTTGCAGTCCAATTAGTTTATATAATTTCGCAACAAATTTAAAAGTGAGTATAATGAGAAGATTTTTTGGGTATATGATATGTTTTCTTACATTAAATCTGTACGCAATAAACTTATACTCTGCACCAAAACTTGAAAAGTCAAGCGGTCAAGATGAGATATATGATCCTGTGCCCAATATCATGCATCATATTGCTGATGCGCATGAATGGCATCTTTGGGGAGAGGGGGATGCGTCATTTAGCATTCCGCTTCCTGTAATTCTTTACACTGAAGGACATCTTGATATTTTTATGTCGAACAAGTTCCATCATGGACATTCTAAAGTTGTAATGGGGGAAAGGATTTATTCTATAGATTCACATGGTCATATCCATGAGGAAAGCGGCTTAACTATTATAGATATTTCAATTACAAAAAATGTGGCTTCAATGTTGTTGTCAGTATTTATACTATTACTTGTATTGATATATGTTGCAAAGCGCTATGAAAAAAATCAAAATGCACCTAATGGATTGCAGGCTTTTCTAGAGCCGTTAATTTTATTTGTGAAAAAGGATATTATACAAGACAATATAGGGGTAAGGTATGAAAAGTATACGCCATTTTTATTAACAGTTTTCTTTTTTATATTAATTAATAATTTACTAGGATTGTTGCCAGGAGCAGCTAATGTAACAGGAAATATTGCCGTAACATTTGTTCTGTCAGTATTTACGTTTATTATAACATCACTATCTGGAAATAAGAATTATTGGGGGCATATTTTTAAACCACCAGGAGTACCATTAGCTTTAATGCCAATTATGGTTCCAATTGAAATAATTGGAATATTTACAAAGCCTTTTGCGCTTATGATTCGTCTTTTTGCAAATATTAGTGCGGGGCATATTATTATACTAAGTTTAATTTCACTAATATTTATTGCACAAAGTTCTATGGGTGATATTGGAGCTTGGAGTGTCGCTCCAGTATCTGTACTTTTTGTATTATTTATTTACTGTATTGAATTATTAGTTGCTTTTTTACAAGCATATATTTTTACGTTACTTTCAGCTGTTTTTATTGGCCTTGCAGTAGCGGAAGATCATTAATTATTAACCAATTGTTTAACTAAAACTAAATTAAAATGTTATTACAAGCACAAACAATGGATTTCGGAGCATTTGCAGCTATTGGCGCAGGATTAGCAGCTATTGGCGCAGGTATCGGGATCGGCATGATTGGAGGGAAAGCTCTTGAAGCAATGGCGAGACAGCCAGAGCATTCAGGGATGATTCAGACAAATATGTTTATTGCAGCCGCACTTGTTGAGGGGGTTGCTTTATTTGGCGTAGTGGTTGCACTACTTAAGTAAATTAAAAACTAATTGCCTGCAAGGGTTGCTTGCAGGCAATTATAAAAAAAAATAAAATGGAATTAGTTACACCCGCAATAGGTTTAATTTTTTGGACTGCAGTAGTATTTACATTACTTGTTATACTGTTGAAAAAATTTGCTTGGAAACCAATTTTAAATGCAGTTGAAAGCAGAAACACAAGTATTGAGGAAGCATTGAAAGCAGCAGAAAAAGCTAAAGAAGATATTGAAAGCTTAACAGCTGATAATGATAGAATACTAAACGAAGCAAGATTAGAGAGAGATGCAATTTTAAAGGAAGCTAGAGAAATAAAAGATAATTTAATTAATGATGCAAAGAATCAAGCTAAATTAGAGGCAGATAAAATTTTGAATATAACGAAAGATCAAATTAAAAATGAAAAATTAGCTGCTATAACTGAACTTAAAAATCAAGTCGCAGATCTTTCAATAGAAATTGCAGAAAAGGTTATTAAGTCTGAACTACAAGATTCAGCTAAACAAAGAATTTTAGTTTCTGAAGCAATTAAGAACAAAAATTTAAATTAATAAAAAATAATGCAACAAACAAGAGCAACATTAAGATATGCAAAGGCATTATTTTCTCTTGCTAAGGAAGAGGATAAATTAGATCAATGCCAAGAAGATATGCAATGCGTTATCGATATATGTTCTAACAGTAAAGAATTAATCCAATTACTAAAAAGCCCAATAATTAAAACTGATCAAAAAAAAGAAGTTTTCAAGAAGTTATTTTATGATAAAATGGATGAGTTAAGCACATCTTTTATAAATATTATAACTAATAAAAGAAGAGAACCATTATTAGATGGTATTGCAAAGAGTTATATAGCCTTATATAGAGCACATAAAAATATAGAAACAGCACATGTAACAACAGCGTTTAATTTAGACGATGAATTAAAAAAAGAGGTAATAGGCTTTATTAAAAAATTTGAAGAAAAACAGGTAGAATTAACTGAAAAAATAGATGAAAATATTATTGGTGGAGCAATTATTAGAATGGGAGATAAGCAAATAGATGCAAGCGTAAGAACATCTATACATAAATTAAAACAAAAATTTAACAAAAACTTATATATTAAGGACTTTTAAAACATAAAAAAATGGCAGAAGTAAAACCAGCTGAAGTATCAGCAATCTTAAGACAACAATTAGCAGCACATAAATCAGAGGCAGAATTGCAAGAAGTAGGTACTGTTTTACAAGTAGGTGATGGGATAGCAAGAATTTATGGTTTAACAGATGTGCAATCTGGTGAATTAATTGAATTTAACAATGGATTAAAAGCAATAGTATTAAACCTTGAAGAGGACAATATTGGAGCTGTACTTTTAGGCCCTTCAAAAGGAATTAAAGAAGGAGATATAGTAAAAAGAACTAATAAAATTGCCTCTATTGATGTTGGTGAAGGGATGCTTGGAAGGGTGATTAATACTATTGGAACTCCTATTGACGGAAAGGGACCAATTGAAGGGGATACTTTTGAAATGCCAATTGAAAGAAAAGCGCCAGGGGTTATTTTTAGACAGCCTGTAAATGAGCCGCTACAAACAGGCATTAAGGCTATTGACGCTATGATTCCAGTTGGAAGAGGTCAGAGAGAGCTTGTAATTGGTGACAGACAGACAGGAAAAACAGCTGTTGTTATTGACACTATTATAAATCAAAAGGAATTTTATGATAAAGGAGAACCAGTTTTTTGTATTTATGTTGCTATAGGTCAAAAAGCATCTACTGTTGCTGCTTTAGCAAAAAAACTTGAAGATGCTGGGGCATTGGATTATACAGTTATCGTTTCTGCTAATGCAGCAGATCCAGCTCCTATGCAATTTTATGCACCACTTGCTGGAGCTGCAATAGGAGAATATTTTCGAGATACTGGCAGGCCAGCATTAATTGTTTTTGATGACTTATCAAAACAGGCAGTAGCTTATAGAGAAGTATCTTTATTACTTAGAAGGCCACCAGGAAGAGAAGCGTATCCTGGTGATGTTTTTTATTTACACTCAAGATTATTAGAAAGAGCGGCTAAAGTTGTAAATGATGATGAGATTGCTCAACAAATGAATGATTTACCTGAATGCTTAAAAGGAAAGGTAAAAGGAGGAGGCTCATTGACTGCTCTTCCGATAATTGAAACACAAGCTGGTGATGTTTCTGCATATATTCCTACAAATGTAATATCTATTACTGATGGGCAGATTTTCTTGGAATCAGATTTGTTTTTATCTGGAGTTAGACCAGCTATTAATGTAGGTATTTCAGTCTCTAGAGTTGGAGGTAACGCGCAAATTAAATCAATGAAAAAAATTGCAGGAACATTAAAGCTAGATCAAGCCCAATACAGAGAATTAGAAGCATTTGCAAAATTTGGCTCTGATTTAGATGCCGCTACAACTGCAATTATAGAAAAAGGGAAAAGAAATGTAGAGATATTAAAACAAGGCCAGTATTCTCCATTAAGAGTTGAAGAGCAGGCTGCAATTATTTATTGTGGAACAAATGGCCTTTTAACGGATGTACCGGTAAATAAAATTAGAGATTTTGAAGAAGAGTTTATTTCTTTTATGCATCAAAAGCATCAAAACATTTTAGATGATTTAGCGTCTGGAAAATTAAATGATCAAATAACTAAAGTTTTAGAAGATTCAGCTTCTGAATTAAGCAAAAAATATGCAAAATAATAAATGGCTAATTTAAAGGAAATACGAAATAGAATTTCTTCTGTTGAATCAACGATGCAGATAACATCTGCTATGAAGATGGTTTCAGCAGCTAAATTAAAGAAAGCCCAGGACGCTATAATTCAATTAAGACCTTATGCAGATAAATTAACTGAGATGTTAATAAATTTAAGCTCAACATTAGATGGAGGAGAGGGGAATTCGTATTCAACAATTAGACAAGAAAAAAATATACTTTTTGTAACTATAACATCAAATAGGGGTCTATGCGGAGGGTTTAATTCTAATGTTATTAAAAAAACAAAGACACTTATAAATGAAGAGTATAAAGATTGTCATTCAAGTATAATGTCTATTGGAAAGAAGTCTTCAGAATTTTTCTCTAAAAATAACTATAATATAATTAGTTCTCATGATGAACTATTTAATAATATAACGTTTGATCAGGTTTCTAAAATAGCAGACACTATTATGGAAGGATTTAGAGAAGCTAATTATGATAAAGTCATATTAGTATATAATCAGTTTAAAAATGCAGCAACACAAATAATTATGTGTGAAAATTATTTACCTGTAGAAACGCCTGATGATAATTCTGAAAACATTGGAGATTATATTTTTGAACCAACAAAAGAAAAAATTGTAAATGAGTTGATACCTAAATCATTAAAAACACAAATTTTCAAAGCAATATTAGATTCACATGCTGCAGAGCATGGAGCACGAATGACAGCGATGCATAAAGCGACTGATAATGCTAATGACTTAAAGGATGACTTAACCTTACATTATAATAAAGCTAGGCAAGCTGCAATTACAGGTGAGATTTTAGAAATAGTTGGAGGAGCTGAAGCGTTAAACGGATAATCAAAAAGTATATTACAATAAGCCAAGTATAGTAATCTAGGGTTTTATAATTATTGAAACTACTATATTTGTATAAAATTATATAAACAATGAAATACAACAATATATTATTTGAAGCAAAAAATAATATTGCATACATACAAATTAATAGACCTAAACAATTAAACGCATTAAATACTAATACAATATTAGAATTAAGTAAAGTTGTTTCTTTTTCAATTTTAGATCAAGAAATAAAGTGTATTATCATTACAGGCACTGGAGAAAAGGCATTTATTGCTGGAGCAGACATAAAAGAGTTTGCAAAGTATTCAAAGGAAGAAGGAAAAAGATTATCAAATGAAGGACATGAAAAATTATTTAATTTATTAGATACATGCGGAAAGCCTATTATTGCTGCAATTAACGGTTTTGCATTAGGAGGAGGATTAGAACTAGCAATGGCATGTCATATTAGAATAGCATCTAGTAATGCAAAAATGGGCTTACCTGAAGTTTCTTTAGGACTAATACCTGGATACGGAGGAACTCAAAGACTTGCAAATTTGGTAGGAAAAGGAAGGGCTTTAGAGATGATTACAACTGCTTCTATGATTACTGCAGTTGAAGCAAAAGAATGGGGGCTAATTAATCACATATGTACTTCACAGGAATTAATAAAAGTGGCAGAAGGTTTAGCAGATAAAATAATCAAGAATTCTCCTAGTGCTATTTCAAGAGCAATAAAGAGTATAAATTCAGGATATATTGATGGTGTAGATGGTTATAAGGTTGAGCAAAATGAATTTGGAGATTGTTTTGATACAGATGAATTTAAAGAAGGAGTAAGTGCATTTTTAGAAAAAAGAAAAGCAAATTTTTAGTCATTGAACCCTTTAAAACAATTAGCAGGGCAAACAGCAATTTATGGATTAAGTAGTATAGTAGGGCGCTTGCTTAACTACTTATTAGTCCCTCTTTATACAAGATATTTTTTACCAGCTGAATATGGTGTTGTTACTGAACTATATGCATATGTTGCCTTTTTAGTTATTATTTTAACATATGGATTAGAAACGGCATTTTTTAGGTTTACACAAAAACAATATGACAAAGAATTAGTTTACTCAACAAGCTTAATATCATTACTATTTAGCTCAATAACATTCTTATTTTTTATGATAACTTTTAAGCAATCTTTAGCTAATTGGTTAGAATATCCAAATAATCCTGAGTATATTATTTATTTTACTGTTATAATAGCACTTGATGCCATATCTTCTATCTCATTTGCTAAATTAAGAGAGCAAGGGCAAGCGACTAGATTCGCATTAATTCGCTTAGTTAATATCTTTGTAAATATTGGACTAAACTTATTCTTTATTATTTATTGTCCATACGCATTATCTAATAATCTTCCCACTACAGATTTTGTGATGTCTTTGTATAATCCAAATGTAGGGGTAGGTTATATTTTTATTGCAAATCTTTTTGCTAGCGTAATTACAATAATTATGCTAATGCCAGAAATGATTAAAACAAGCTGGAAATTCAACACTAATCTATGGAAAAAAATGATGATATATGCATTACCACTTTTAATTGCTGGCTTGGCCGGCATGACAAATGAAACTATTGATAGAATTTTACTTAAAAAGCTATTGCCTGAGGGCATTGATAAAATGGCTTCTATTGGGATATATGGGGCGTTTTATAAAATATCAATAATAATGATATTGTTTATACAAACTTTTCGTTTTGCAGCCGAGCCATTCTTCTTTGCTCAAGAGAAACAATTTAATGCTAGACAAATTTATGCGGATGTACTTAAATATTTCACGATTTTATCTTCTTTCATTTTTTTATTTGTTTTACTTTATTTAGATATCTTCAAACATTTTGTTGGAAGTTTATTTCATAGTAATGATGGACTTTATATTGTTCCCATTTTACTTATGGCAAATATATTTTTAGGTATATATTATAACCTTTCAATTTGGTATAAGTTAACAGAAAAAACGGGGTATGGAGCTATACTTGCTATATTTGGAGCGTGCATTACTTTAGTATTAAATATACTATTGATTCCTAGGATTGGGTTTATTGGTTCTGCATGGGCCACTCTATTTTGCTATTTTTCAATGATGGTTTTTTCATATCTATTAGGAAGAAAAAACTATTATATACCATATGATGTTAAGCGAATATTTAGCTATATATTTATTTCATTTATTTTATATAGAATAAGTTTATATTTTGATAGTTCAATGGCAATAAACACTGTTTATTTGTTGTTATTTATACTCATAGTATATATTTTAGAAAAATCAAAAAAAGAAGTAAATTCCGAACCTGAATTATTTGACTAAAAAATGAAAGTAAATATTGTAAACAAATCAAAACATGAGCTTCCTAAATATTCTACTATATATTCTGCTGGAATGGATTTAAGAGCTAACATAGACAAACCAATAACTCTAAAGCCATTAAATAGAATATTGGTAAAAACAGGGCTTTTTATTGAAATACCAATAGGTTATGAAGCACAAGTTAGACCAAGAAGCGGTTTAGCATTTAAAAGAGGTGTCTCAGTACTTAATTCACCAGGCACTATTGATGCAGACTATAGAGGAGAAATAGGAGTAATATTAATTAATTTATCAGATGAAGATTTTATTATAGAGGACGGAGAGAGGATTGCTCAAATGGTAATACAAAAACATGAGCAAGCAGACTGGATAGAAGTAAATGATTTAGATGAAACTGACAGAGGGGTTGGAGGATTTGGAAGTACAGGAATAAAATAATAATAATATGAAAATAATTATCCCAATGGCAGGAAGAGGATCTAGACTTAGACCTCATACGCTTACTATTCCAAAACCATTAATACCAATTGCTGGAAAATCAATTGTTCAGCGTTTAGTTGAAGACATTGTTAATGTATGTGGCAAGAAAGTTGATGAAATTGCTTTTGTAATTGGTGATTTTGGTATAGAAGCTGAGGAAAAATTAAAAAACATTGCAGAAGGATTAGGAGCAAAAGCAAGCATTTATTATCAAAAGGATCCATTAGGTACAGCCCATGCTATTTTATGCGCAAAAGATTCTTTAATCGGAAATTGTGTAGTTGCGTTTGCAGACACGTTATTTAAAGCTGATTTTACATTAGATACCACTAAAGATGGCATAATATGGGTTAGCAAAATAGATGACCCTTCATCCTTTGGTGTAGTAAAATTAGATCAGAGAAATAATATTACTGATTTTGTAGAAAAACCTGAAACTTTTGTTTCAGATCTTGCTATTATTGGAATATATTATTTTAATGATGGAAATTATTTAAGAAGTGAATTACAATATTTAATTGATAATAATATTAAGGAAAAAGGTGAATTTCAACTTACAAATGCATTAGAGAATATGAAAAACAAGGGTGTTAAATTTTCTCCTGGGAAAGTTGATGAATGGTTAGATTGTGGCAATAAAGATGCCGCTATTTATACAAATGAGAGAGTTTTAGAGAATACTTGCAGTAACATATCAAAATGTGCAACTATCCATAATTCAGAAGTACTCGAACCTTGTTTTATAGGCAATAATGTGATAATTAAAAACTCTAAAATTGGGCCACATGTTTCAATTGGCAATAATACTAAGATTGAGAATAGCACTATTAGTAAAACAATAATTCAAAATAATACGATAGTAATCAATGCAAAATTAAAAAGTTCAATGCTAGGAAATGAAGTATTTTTTGACGGCAAGAATATTGAACAAGAAGTTAGTATTGGAGATTTTTCTGAAACGAAATAAAAAATGAAAAAAGGGCTAGTTATCATATTATGCTGTTTAAGCATAGAGTCTTTAGCGCAATGGCAATGGAGGAATAATTCCTCGCTGGAAGAAAAGAATGTAAGCAATAATCGCACATTAGATAAATTAAAATTTGGCACACATTTTTATAATGCAATCAGTTTTAAATCTTTAGAGGATTATGAAAATGCATTATTAGAATTTGAAAAATGTATTAATATAAATCCAGAAAATCCGGTTCCATATTATGAATCTGCTAATATCTATAATAATTTTTCTCAAAATGAATTAGCATTAGAATTTTCTCGAAAAGCATTTTTATTAAATAAAGAAAATATTTGGTATCAGCTTCTTTACGCCAAGATATTAGTTGTTAATGGAGATAATAATAAAGCTGCTGCAATATACAAGCAAATGATTAGGAAAAGTCCAGGGAATGAAGACTTGTATTATTTATTAGCTGAAAATTATATTTATGCTAATAAATTGCTCGAAGCAATTAAAATATATAATCAACTAGAAAAACATAAAGGTTTAGATAAAAATATTATTATTCAAAAACAGAAACTATATTTACAAAAAAACAATATAAATGGTGCTATTGAAGAGATTAAAAAACTTATTTCAATAAACACTAATGATATTACCGCATATCAAATTTTATCAGAGTTATATTTGCTAAATAATGAAAATGATAAGGCGTATGAAGTTTTTAAAAAAATTCTTCAACTTGATCCTGAAGATGCTAAAACACACTTAACTTTAGCAGATTATTATAGAGAACAAGGAAAGAATGAAGATTCATATAAGGAATTAAAAGCAGCATTTTCAAGTCCAAAGCTTTCTGTTGAAGCAAAAGTAAGTATACTAATTTCTTATTTTCCTTTGATAGAAGACTCAAATGAAATGAAGCATCAAGCTATTGAGTTATGTAATATTATGCTTAAGGCACATAACCAAAGCGCAATAGCACATGCCATTTATGGCGACTTTCTATATCATGAGGGAAAAAATATTGAAGCAAAAGAGCAATATATTATAGCAATTTCATTAGATTTAAATATGCCTCAAGTTTGGAGTCAGTTGCTTTTTATTGAATCAGAGCTTAAGGACTATGTAGAATTGGAAAAAAACAGCAAGAAAGCGTATAGTCTTTTTCCTACAAATCCGGTATATTATTTTTTTAATGGAATCGCCAATACTCAAATACAGAATCATTCTAAAGCAATCATTTCACTTGAGATGGGACTAGAATTTGTATTAGATAATAATGATTTATTATTGCAATTCTACTCTGCCTTGGGAGATAATTATCATTCTTTAAATAAACATGAAAAATCTGACTCACTTTACAATTTAGCTCTTATTATTGATCCGGATAACGTACAAGTACTAAATAATTATAGCTATTATCTCTGCTTAAGAAAACATAAATTAGATATAGCAATTAAGATGTCTAAAAGAAGTAATGAATTGTCACAAAATAACGCGTCTTTTCAAGATACATATGCTTGGATTTTATATCAGCAAGGAAACTACGATGAAGCTAAAAAGTGGCTAAAATTAGCATATGAAAATGGTGGTAAAAACAGTTCGGTTATTACTGAACATTTAGGCGATGTATATTATCAATTAGGAGATAAAGAAAAGGCACTTATTTTTTGGAATAAGGCAAAAGATTTAGGTAAAGGATCTGTTTTTTTAGATAAAAAAATAACACAAAAGATGCTTTATGAATAAGGGGTATGCAATTTTTATTTTAGGCTTTTTCTTCATTATAGCATGTAATATAAAAAGAGCTCCAATAAAACATAAATTAAATTTACCAAGTAATTCAAAAGAGCTTATTTCTAGCGTGAGAAAGACTAATATATCACCAGAATGGCTATCACTAAAAGGAAAAATGAGTTTAGAAGGAGATAATGAAAAAATAAGCTGTACAGTAAACGTGCAGATAAGGAGGGACAGTGCAATATGGATCTCACTTAGAGGACCAGTTCTTGGATTAGAAATTGCTCGAACAGTATTAAATAAAGATAGTATAATTTATATGAATATGCTAAACGCTACATATAATAAGTATGCAATATCATATATAAATAATAAAATAGGACAAGAAATATCCTATAAAAAAATACAAGATATTTTTTTTGGTGTCCCACAAATTGTTAAAGGGAAATATAGTTTTAAACAAGACAATTATACATATAGTATTTTTTCAAAAGATAATAAAAAGGGAAATATTATGTATAAGGTCGACAAGAATAATTTAAGAATAGTTGAAGCACAATATATATATAATAGTAATAAAAATTGGACATTAATATTAAGTGATTATAGTACAATTCAAAATAATTATCAAATTCCAAATAAGTTGTTTTTTAAGTTTAAAAATCCAACTAAAATATCCCTTAACTTAAATTTTACAAAAGCTGAAGTTAATAAACCACATAGATTGAATTTTATAATTCCAAAAAATTATGTTAAGCAAAAATAAACAACTTTTAGTTTTAGTAATTTTTTTATTTGCAGCTAATTTATATTCGCAAAACAAGAAGATATTACAGCAAAAAAAGGAACAAATTGAAAAGGACATAAAGTATACTAACACACTTTTAGAAAAGACAAAAAAAAGTAAAGAAAAATCACTAGATTATTTAAGATTACTAAATAATCAATTGATAAGTAGAGAAGAGTTATTACAAATGCTAAATGAAGAAATAATTATTATTGAAAAGCAGATAAATAAAAACAAACTAAAAATAATAGATAATAAAAATAAAATTAATGGCCAAGAAAGAAACTTAAAAAAGCTTGAAGATGAATATGCTAAAATGTTATATTATACTTATAGAAGTATGTATTCATATGATATTTGGGCTTTTATTTTTTCCTCAGCAAGTTTTAATCAAGCATATAAGAGAGTGAAATATCTAAAGCAGTATTCTGATAATAGAAAGAATCAAGCTAAACTAATACTAGACACTAAAAATGAATATATTGTAAGTATATCTAAGTTAGAAAATCAGAAAATTGAATTAAATAAAGTTAAAGAGAATAAGCAATTACTTATAGAATCAAAGAAGGTAGAAGTTTCAGATCTAGAAGATAAAAGGAAGGATAAAAAAACATTAATAAAGAAATTAAAGAAATCAGAAGTTCATTTTAAGAAAGAATTACAAAAACAACAACATGTCGCACAAGAATTAGATTCAAGAATTAGAAAAATAATTGAAGAAGAGATTAAAAAAGAAAGAGAAAAGAAAAAAAATAAAGGTTACAAATTAACACCTGAAACACAAAAACTTTCAGATAACTTTTTAGAAAATAAAGGGAGATTACCATGGCCACTTGATAAAGGAATTATTGTTAAGAGATTTGGAAAACAAAAACATGAAGTATTTAAAAATGTAGAAACACAAAATAATGGAATAGATATCGCAACAGACCCAGGAGCAAAAGTAAGAGCTATTTTTGACGGAAAGGTTTCAAGAATTTTTTTAATTAAAGGTGAAGGTAAAGTAGTATTAATAAATCATGGCGAATATTTTAGTGTTTATTCAGGCTTATCTGAATTAAGCGTTGAAATGGGTGAAAAAATATATTCTAAACAACAAATAGGAGTAGTTATGACAAATAAGGAGCAACAAAAGACTCAACTTCATTTTGAGATTTGGAACAATTATGAAAAGCAAAATCCATCACATTGGCTTTATAGAGCAGACTAATAAAGAAATTACTATTTTTGTAAAATAAATAAACTAATTATGAAATCAATATTGTTGTTTGCTTTAGGAGCACCAGAATTAATTGTTATAGTTGTTTTAGTCCTTTTACTTTTTGGGGGAAGAAAAATTCCTGAGCTAATGAGGGGATTGGGCAAAGGTATAAAGGAATTTAAGAGCGCCTCTAAAGATGATTCAAAGGAGAATCAAGACATTAATTAAAAAATTGAAGACCTACCACTCTTTAAATAGCATAAAAGATGCTATAAAAACTGGTGAGACCAACTGCTATAATTTAACTAAAGCATATATCAGAAATATACGAGAGTATAAATCTTTAAATGCTTTTGTTGAGGTATTTGATAGTGAAGCATTAAATCAAGCTAAAAAGATTGATGATAAAATATTAAAAGGGACAGCTGGAAAATTAGCTGGAATGGTTATAGGAATTAAGGATAATATATGTTATAAGAATCATAAATCAACAGCATCATCTAAAATCCTAAAAGGATTTCATTCTCTATACAATGCTACAGTTGTTGATCGCTTATTAAAAGAGGACGCTATAATTATTGGTAGATTAAATTGTGATGAATTTGCAATGGGCAGTGCAAATGAAAACTCGATATATGGTTCATGTAAAAATCCAGTTGATACCACAAAAGTTTGCGGTGGCTCTTCTGGAGGATCAGCAGCTGCTGTTAAAGCAAAACTTTGTTTAGCTGCTCTTGGAAGTGATACTGGAGGTTCAATAAGACAACCATCCTCTTTCTGTGGTAATGTTGGTCTAAAGCCAACATATTCAAGAGTATCCAGATATGGACTTATAGCCTTTGCATCTTCATTTGATCAAATAGGACCTATTACAAATACAATTGAGGACGCCGCTATTATTTTAGAAGTAATATCTGGACAAGATGATTATGACAGCACAATATCTACTAGAAATGTTGAAGAATACAGTAATTTTTTAATTAATGAATCAACTAAAAGAATTGCATATTTTCCAGAATTTTTTAATAGTGAAGGATTAAGTTCTGACATTAAAAATGAAATAAAAAAACAAATTAAAAAATTAAAAAATAAGGGTCATATTATTGAGCCAGTAACATTCCCTTATTTTGACTATTTGGTTCCTACTTATTATGTTCTATCTACAGCAGAAGCATCATCAAATTTAGCAAGGTTTGATGGAGTACATTATGGATATAGAAGTAAGGATTCTAATAGTTCTGAAACTACCTATTCTAATTCTAGAACAGAAGGATTTGGGAGCGAAGTTAAAAGACGTATTATGCTCGGAACATTTGTGTTAAGTGCCGGGTATCATGATGAATATTATACTAAAGCACAAAAAATGAGGAGATTAATTCAAAATAAAACTAATGAAATTTTTAAGAAATATGATTTTATTTTAAGCCCTACGACTCCTCATACCGCTTTTGAATTAAATAGAAAGGATGAAGACCCAGTGTCTATGTATCTTGAAGATATTTATACTGTTTTAGCAAATTTAACAGGTAATCCTGCTATTTCATTACCTATAGGAAAAGATAATTCAGGGATGCCTTTCGGCACTCAAATTATGGCTAAACCATTTCATGAACGAGAACTCTTAAGCTTTTCAAAACACCTAATCAACACATTATAGTTAAAAACTACACTTGAATTTCTAGAACTAAAACAATATATTTTACGAAGTTTGTTGTAACCAAATTTAATAATGAAAAAAAATATACTTGGGTTTTTCGTATTGTTATTTTATACACATTTTTATGCTGTTGCAGAAACTAATAAACAATCTGATAGTTTAGTTAATCTACAGTCTATAAATCAAAATGCAGTAGATAGTATATTATTTTCTAAAAGGCTTAATATACTTAATGAACAAACGCCATTTGATTTAGTATATAATAAGTATGTTGAGAATTCAATTAAATCATATTTAGGTAGAGATAAAAAATTAGTATCTAGGATGTTAGGGATAGCGCCAATATATTTTCCAATGTTTGAAGAATATTTGGACAAATACGATATCCCTTTAGAGTTTAAATATTTAGCAATTGTAGAGTCTGCATTAAATCCAAAAGCAAGATCACGATCTGGAGCGAGAGGATTATGGCAATTTATGTATAAAACGGGCAAACAATATAATTTAGATGTAACATCATATTGTGATGAGAGGTTAGATCCGATAAAATCTACTGAATCGGCATGCCAGTATTTTTCTAAACTGTATGAAATGTTTGGAGACTGGAGTCTTGTATTAGCTGCGTATAACGGAGGACCAGGTTATTTAACTAGAACTATGGCAAAAACAGGTTTATATGATTATTGGGAGTTAAGACCATATTTAAGAAGAGAAACAAGAGGATATGTACCAGCATTTATTGCCGTGAATTATGTCATGAATTATTATAATAAACATTCAATTGAAGTTATAAATGTTGAAACTCAAATAACTGAAACGGATACCGTAAAATTAAAAATGCAAGTAGATTTTGAAACGTTAGAACAAGCAATTTGTGTGGATGAAGAAATTATAGAAAAACTAAACCCAAGTATAACTAAAAATATTTTTCCAAAAAACACTACAATAAAATTACCCACATATAGCATAATAGATTTTGTATGTAATGAAGAATCAATATATAAATTTGTAAGTGCAGTTGATCAAAAAGAAATTTTGATCAACGAAACACGCTTACTATACACGGTCAAGGAAGGTGATTATTTGGGTAAAATAGCTCAATCCAATAATATTCCTGTGAATTTTATTAGGGAATGGAATAAAATGAAGGATGATAATTTATCAATTGGCCAACAATTAGTCCTTTTTGTAAAAGATAGTAGTAGAAATGAAAAAGATATAATTGACAATCCAGTATATATTGTAAAAGAAGGAGATACACTCTGGGATATTGCAAAGAAATATAAAGGAATAAGTGTTAACGAATTAATTAAACACAACAATTTAAATTCTAATCAGCTAAAGCCCGGCGAAAAAATAATATTACCAACTGGATAAAAAATGCCTAAGCTGCTATTATTTCTATTTTTACTATTTCTTTCTTGTAAAGATAACAAGCAAATATTACCAGCTTCTACTGGTTCATTCGATGATATAGTAGTAGTTATACCTGATAAAATTTGGAAAAAATACCCTGATAAAATTGCGGATTCAATATTTAAACAAGAGTATCCTGGATTGCAACAACCAGAACCCTTTTTTAATATAATAAAGATAAGATCAATAGATTTTAGTAGGATTTTTAAAACGCACAAAAATATTATCTTATTTAGTGATCAGCAGGAAGACTCAATTATAATAAATTTATGGGCATATCCACAAATTGTTATTCATATCGGGTTGAAAAATGTAAAGAGTCAAGATAAATTAATTAAAGCTTTTGAAAAGTATAGAGAAATTATCTATAATCGACAACTTGATAAGTTAAAATTAAATTTACCTAATAGTAATATTAGTATAAAAAATAATTATGGTATTAATGTAAATATCCCTAATGATTACATTACCATAACTGATAATAAAGAATTGTTCTGGGCATCACACAATCCTCCAAATAAAGATTTAATAAAGCAAATTTTAGTATTTAGGTTAAAAAATATAGATGAATATAATTTTAATGAATTTCTAATAAATAAAGTTGATTCAGTTCTTAGAAACACACTGTTTGGAAATAAAAAGAATAATTATGTTCAAATAGAAAAAAGATTTCCCATTGACATTAATAAGTATAAATATAGGGGCTTATGGAGAATGAGTAAAGATTTTATGGGCGGTCCATTATTAATTAAGGCTTATAGAGAAAAAGATGAAGTTGTAATTAGTCTAGGGATTATTTTTGCACCAGGTAAGCAAAAAAAGAAATATATAATAGAACTAGACGCTATTCTTTAATAGGGCAGTATAATTAACTTATTTCGTATAGGCTTAATTCCATCTCCTATAATTTCATATGTATAATACGCAGATTTTAGATTAGAAACATTAATTTTTTGATTAGGAGATATTATTTTTTCAGTCATCGAAATTTGCCCTGATGTATTATATATATTTATAGTAAGATTTTTCGGAATATTACTTAAAGGAATACTTATTGTAAAATAATCTTTCGTGGGATTTGGATAAAAATTTATATAGGACTGAAAGTTATTTGTAATTTTATTAGGCTGTGAATACAATAAACTTTCCCAGATACCCCTCCCGTAAGTTGCGGCTCTAATTTTTCCAGACCCATAATGTATTTCTAATTCAGCTACCTCTACATTTGGAAGGCCAGTCATAAAAGGTTGCCACTCACTCATAGTATTATCTTTATGATAAATACCAATATCAGTACCAATATACAAGTCGTCATTAGTTAAATCTTGGTATACTATACAATTTACTGGCAAATTAGGTAGATTTGTGCCAGAAATATTAGACCAGGTATTTCCCCCATCTGTTGATTCATAGACTTTGTCTCCATTAGTATAATTTGAACAAGTTACCCAAACCCAATTTGGATTATTTGCTGAAACCGTTACATCTGAAATAGAATTTGGAAGACCATTATCAATTCTATTCCAGTTAATTCCTCCGTCAAATGTTACGTATAATGTAGCATATGTAGATGCGTAGATTACATTTTCATCAGATGGCGCTAAAGCAATTATTCTTAATTGACCTATTTGAAGATTTGAAATAGAATCCCAAAATGCGCCACCAGTTGTAGTTCTATAAACTTCATCATAACCAGCAACTATCATATTATTATTTAATGGATGCATTTTATATGGAGTAACCCAGGCTCCGTCATATGTTACAGGTTTAAAGTCAGACCATGTTGCTCCAGTTGGATTATCGGCATCATATGTTACCTTTATTCCTCCATATTGTGATGATGAATATATAGTATTTACATCATAAGGATCAATAATACACTCCATACCGTCAGAGCCTCTAATCGCATCCCAATAATTTGAAGATAGCCTTTCAGTACCGTTATCCTGTGCCCCAGCAACTAAAATATCACTATTACTTTTAGAAATACCTAAACGATAAAATTGTGAAATCTCTAATCCGTCACTAATATCAACCCAATCATTTAAGAAATCTACATATTTATAGATGCCGCCATCATTTCCGGCATATAATGAGTTATTTATTGGATTATATTCTAATGTATGTTGATCTACGTGCATATATGCATAACTTCCACTACCACTACTAGCTTCAATATTCCAATTTAGCCCACCATTATTAGATTCCCACAGAGCTATTCCTCCAGCATAAATAATATTTTCATCTATAGGAGATATTGCCAAACTCATATCATACCACGATTGTCCACCAACAGATGTTCCGTCTGTTTTTCTACCTAGTATATTACAGCCATTATTTGGGTCTGGACAATCATATTGTGTTGACCAACTGACCCCTTCATCATTTGATTTATAAAAACCATAGAATCCTGCATCAGATTTTGCAATAAGGGCATATACGACATCTGGATTGTCTGGAGTTACTCCTAATAAAATTCTATCTAAACCCCCTGTTGGTAGTCCACCCCCTAAAATAGCCCATCCAGCTCCACCGTTTGTACTTTTATAAATTTTAGAAGCGCCACTTGACGCATCAAGCGCTGCATAAATTATAGAAGGATTATTTGGTTTAAACTCTATATCTCTTATTCTTCCTGTAAGTGTACTATTCCAGGTTATTCCACCATCTGGAGATATTGTAATACCATTATTTGTAGCAGCTATTAAGCTATCTGGATAATTAGGATTTATAATTAGTTTGTTTATTCGTTTACTTTGATTAACGCCATAACTTAGACCAGTCGTATTCCATGTATTACCTCCGTCCAAACTCTTTAAAACACCAATACTATATGTATCTGCCCCATCTCCATCTCCAGTTGCGATATACATTATTTGATTATTTGTTGGATGAATAATAATAGAGGAAATACCCATTACTGGAAGATTATCAGTATTTGTTGTCCAATTATTACCTCCATCTATAGTCTTCCATAACCCACCCCCTGGCGTTCCTAACCATATAATATCAGGGTCAAAAGGATCAAATGATATTGCATTCACTCTTCCATTTCCTCTTTTTTTTCCATTAGACACTATAATAGGAGTATCAAAAGGACCTAAAGGAACCCAATTAGAGGAAGAATTATTTCTAGCATTAATTAATTTTTCTTTTTCTTTTCGCCATTCTATAAATAAAGCATCTGATGGAAAAACATCATTATCTGGCATCCTTTTTTCTAGAAAGTATAATATACGCTCATAAGGCTTATACCCATTACCTTTTACATATGGATTTTTGTATTTATAATTTTCAAAAGCAGTGATTTTATCTTCAATTGTTGCATTCTGATTTTGAATTAAGAGCTGATCTTCCCAAATTTGAGAAATAGCCATACTGTATATATTAATTGACACAAAAACTAATAAAATTTTTTTCATTTTTAGTTTAGAATTTAGATGACAAAGATAAAATTAAATTTCTACCACTAGCGCTTATACCAGAAGCAAATCTTTTATAATGAATATCAAGTATATTTTCAATACAAAATGCAAAATTTAGGGATTCATTAATTTTGTAACTGTAGTAGAGATTAAAGGTATACCACATTGGATTCCCATTTAAAGTAGCTTCGTCTAAATTGTCAATACCAGCAATGTCATATTCTTCAATTTTTTTGTGAGCATTGTATTTAGTATAAAAATTAAGTGTATTCTTTTTATATATATAATTAATTGTAACACTTGCATTAAAAGGAGGTATATGGGCTATTGGGCTTTCAGTTGACCCCTTACCTTTTAGGTAATTAAAATTTGAGATTATATTTAATCTATCTAACAAATTATTTTTTATAAACAAACTAAAGCCCTGTATATTTGCAGATTCAATGTTTTTATTCATTTGAACTCTCATTAGTTCATTGTCATAAACAATACTATCTAAGCCATCTAATTTACTATATACTCTGCTAATAGCATTGTTTAATTTGGTATTGAAAACTTGCATCTGAATTTCTAGTGTAGGGTATTGAAAATTTAGTATAAGCTCAGCATTGTCACTATATTCTGGCTGAAGATTTTTATTTGGAACAACTACATCCCTATCATTTTTTGAAAAAACTTTACCAATATCATCAATATTTGGGTTTCGAAAACCACCATAATAAGAGGCTTTAATTTTGGTATAATTATTAATCTTCCAATCTAAAAGTAGGGATTTAATAATTGAATGGTTACTATTTCTTATTTGAGAAAAAATAAAACTATTATTGTCAAAATTAGCGGTTAATTGATTTTTATTTACCCTACCTCCTAGCAATAAATTTAATTTGCTAGCTAAAGGGATTTTTATTTGGCTATAAGCAAAATAATTATTTACTATACTCCCTCCATTTGGATAACGTGTTTGGTTGTAAAACTTCTCATTTTTGGCATTGGATAAATCTGCATTTGAGTGAACATCTTGACATCTTATTCCAACACCATATAATAAAGATATTTTATATAATTTTTTGTCAAAATCCATTAAAAAATCATATACATTTACATTCTCATATCTATTAGAAATCAATGTTTCTTCTACTTTTTTATGGTGTCTAGACTCACCTAATTTTTGATATCCTAATGTTAGTTTAAATTCATCATATAACTTTTTCGGCGCTATATTCTTCCAGGAAATAGTATGAAAAAATCTTTTTTGAGGGCCATAATACCATTCATCATATTTTGGCTCACCAAAAGCATTAGAGTCATTCATTTTGTCAAAACGATAAACATTTAAAGTAGTTGAATATTGATAATTAAGTAACAAACTATTTTTATTATTAATATTAAAAATAGTTTTATGCATCAAATCAATCTGCTCAAATTCTGTAAATAATTGACGATTATTATTTATTATAAAGGGTTCATTCCCCCATTTAGTATAATTATGTAATCTATTCTTCCCCATTTTTAAATTACCAAATGATTTTAAAGAAAATCCTGAAGTATTTGATATAGTCTCATTACTATAATTTAATAAGCAATTAAAAATATATCCATTAGAAGAAGTTTCGTATTGTTGGTGTACGATAATATTATTTTCTTTTTGATTATTAGAAATTGTATTAAAATGTAGCGCTCCTCCCAAAGCTCCATTTCCATACGCAACAGATGCAGGTCCAGAAAGTATATTGATATTTTTTACAAAGAATGGGTTTATACTTGAGCTGTTTTGTAAATGACCACTTCTATAAATTGCATTATTTAATGTAACCCCATCTACAACTAATAGTAGCCTATTAGCCTCCATTCCCCTAAAGTTTGGGCTTCCACCACCAGGTTGACTTTCTTGTAATGTTATTCCGCTATTATTAGTAAGCAGCTCTGCCGTTGATTTTGAAACAATATTTTTTGCAGTTAATTTTTTTCCGCCAATAATTTCCCATCCTATAACTGATTTTTTTTCATCAATAAATTCTACTGTTTCAAGAATCTTCATTTTGGATTTAAGTAAAATGATGTTTCTTAATTCTGATTTGATTAATAATTTTGAATTATATGATAAATGGGATATTTCTATTAAATCAGAATTTTTAAAGTTACTTATATCAACAACCCCTTTTTTATTTGTACTTACACCAATCTCTTTGCTAATTAGATGAACATTTTCTATAGGAGTTCTAAAGAGACTGTCTAATATCAGGATTTCTTGGCTAAATAATAAAAATGGACAAGTTAAAAAAATAAAAAATAGTATGTTTTTATTCATTTAATTCTTCAATAACGTTATGGGAGTTTAAATTTTTTAATTCGTAATAATGCAACTTATAATAGTCTAGCAAAATTAGAAGCAATTTTTTTCTAACCCTTTTTGGGAGATTCTTTTTTTCACCAAATAATATGGATTTAAAATTTTCTAAATTTTCTCCATAGATAAATTGTGAGTTAGTTTCTATTTTATTAGAAAAATATCCGTTTTCTAAATCAAAATATTTCATATTGTGATTTTCTTTTGATGGATAAAACCCTAGAAAAGAACTTAAATTAATCATAAATTGTAATGGGAAAGTATTCGGTATTCTTTCTAAATTTTCTAGACTATCTATTAAATCTTCAGCATAAAAAAATAAATCTTCAGCCTTTTCATCTTCAACTAAAGTCTTTAATAACACTTCAGATATAAAAACTGCTATCAACGTCCTTTTTATATCAAATGTAATCTTTTCTAATACCCTTGCTAATGAAATCTCATGAACCCTTTTTAATCCTTGCTTTGAATTTTGATAAATTTCTATATCTAATAATGTCAAGGGTCTTAATAAACCAAGTTTTGATTTTGATTTCTTTTTTCTAACACCATTTATAATGCATGATTTGAGCCCAAAATCTTTAGTGAAAATTTTAGCAATTACGGAGCTTTCAGAATATTTGCTATAATGTAGAGCAATACCTTGAGTTTTTTCTATCATTACTTAATGATAAGAATCTTTGACACCAGTGTTTCCGTACCATCTATATTTGTACTAAAAACCAAGTAAACACCTGTACTTGCCCTTTCTCCAGTTTGTATTTTCCCATTCCATATTGCTTGACCCCCATTTGCGTAACATTCAAATACAAGATTACCATTAATATCTGTAATCTTTACATTTGAATTATTTACAAGCCCATTGATAGCTATTTTGCCATTATATGTTTCTTTTACTGGATTTGGAAAAACCTGTACAGCACTATGATAATCATACCCTATTGTTGCGTCTGATCTATAGGAAATAATACCCTTTTCAGTACCTATAAATACTTCTCCAGAGATATTATTTATAGCGATATCAATAATATTGTTAGAAAATAATGGACTATTCTCTGATGTAAAATGATGAATTTCATTTGTTCCATCTTCTGATAGCAAAAATACCCCAGAACCATTTGTTCCTATCCACTTTCTATTTGCGCCATCTATTGCAATACATTTAATCGTTTCAGTATCTAATAAATATTGACCATACTCACCTTGCTGAATAAGTATTTGTTGTGAATCAAAATTTTGACCAGAAAATACTAGCTCTGGAGAATAAAAAACAGTAATCCCCTTATCAGTACCAACCCAAATATTATTTTCCATATCTATCTCCAAACAATAGACTTCTGAAGATGGAAGATTCCCCATGCCAACATTAGTATTAATGAGTTGAGTTTCATCATCATTTGAATTTTCAAGTGTACCTTTATCATCATAAACAAAAAGACCATTGTTTTTGATAATCCCCCATTTTTGACCATAATTATCTACTATCAAATCTTCAAAATAGTTCGTGGCCCCATCAATACCATTAATTCTATATGAAAACCATTCGTCGTAGCTATTTTTAACCACTAAAGGATTTTGTGCTAATGAATTTATAGCCCACAAATTTTGTGAATTATCAAAGCAGAGATCGGAAATTCTAATCCATCCATTAACGTTTGCAATACTTACAGTATCTAATGCCCCATTTGTATTATAATAGTTATATGTTGTTATATACTCTTTATTTTCTAACTTTATGATACCTCCATTCCAGCTACTTAAATATAGTTCAGAATTATTTTTATTGTTAGCTGCTATACTAACAACGTCATACGCGCCGCCAATTTCACTACTACTTTTATAATCCCAAAAATAATTGTTTTCAAAAAAGAATGCCCCATCATAATTCCATATATTTTCTCTACTATTATAATAACCTCCTGGGGCAACCCACAAATCATTATTATTGGTTAGCAGTTTAAAAACATTACCTGTTCTTGGACCAGCAGGATCAATTTGTTGATCAAAATTCGTAGAATTATATTTTAGTAGATCCTTATCGTAATCAGCAACCCATACATATCCATTTTTATCATATATAGCATGATAGGCTGAAGAAATATTCTGGGAAATATTTTCAATATTTCCATCTGCATGGAAGATTTGAATTTCACTATCAAAAACTATAAAAAGGGCATTATATGATGTGTGAAGGTGATTGATATTTTGGTTAAAAATCATGTGCTTTTGCCAATAATTATTTTCATATTTAATTACAATACTATCTGCATATTTTGCATATATTTCTCCATTATAATTAGTAATATATTCAAATGACGCATTATAGTCTAATCCAATTCCAAAATTCGTTTCTTTATACCAATTTCTGAAGTCAGAAAGGTTTTCATCATAAATACTTGCCTTATATAGACCCTCTGAAGTCCCTGTATAAATAGAATCTTGGTTAAAAGTACAATCATTAATCTTTACAAAATTACCCTCTTGACCTATTTTATAGGTATCAATTATTTCATTAGATTTTGTATCTAATAAAACTAATCCAAATGAACATGCTAAATATGCAATATCATCTCTATAAAAAATATTATTTATAGTTTTTTCGCCAAGGATCATCTCTTCTTTTATATCAGATATATTTGTTATTTGTCCATCATTATAGATATCAATATTGCAATTTTTATATACAATTAATAGATTCTTGTTATTGGGATCATAGCTTAATTTTTTAACATCTACATCTGACAATCCATTTACTTTTGACATTCTATTTATGCTATTATCAATTTTATCAAAATAAAATAAACCATTTTCTGTAACACAAAATATTTTATCTTCAACTTCACATATAAATGTTGAATTATGATATGGCAGATGATCTCTCCAACTACCTATCTCGGTTAGTTGAGCTTTTAGGATCAATGTGCAACAACATAATAAAAAGGATAAATAGATTCGCATAAATTTAATAAAAATCTGATATACAATAATAAAATATTATTAGGAGATAACTTTATAATCTATTAAAAATTGTAATTATTGACAAGAGGAATGTTATTTTTGCTTATAATGGCTCAGTAGTTCAACTGGATAGAATATCAGATTTCGGCTCTGAGGGTTGGGGGTTCGAATCCTCCCTGAGTCACAAAAAATAGATTCAATTTATCTGAAGATGTTATTTTTAGTATAATTAACATAAAAATTAAAAAGGCTCAATTTGAGCCTTTTTAAAATTTATGATTAATCATTTTAGTTTATTGCAGAATAAGTTTTTTGTTAACTTTTCCCTTATCTGTTTCTATTTCAAGAAAGTAAATAGATTTAGAATACTTATCCATCGAAATTTTATTTGTATATGGACCTATAAAATCTTTTAGTTCTTCAGAATAAATAGTTTCTCCAAGCATATTTATTACTTTTATATTGTAACCTTGCGATAGTTTACTGTTAAAAGTTATTGTAAATTCATCTTCTGATGGATTTGGATAAACATTAAGATTATTAATATTTATTTCATCTAGACTAGTCGTAAGAGTTAATATAAAGGCCACTGGGTCTGATACGCATCCATTTGCATCTTCAATTGTTACAGAGTAACTACCCCCAACTCCTGGACTTATTGTTTGTGTTGTTGCTCCTGTATTCCAGGTATATGTGTATGGTCCATTTCCGTTAGCAGCGTTTGCTGTAAGAGTATTTCCAAGTTGAGTAATTGATGCAGTAATTTGCCCAAGGCCTGTTGAAGATCCTGGAGGATATGAAGTGAATCCAGTTACGTTGTTATTTAAATCTCCATCTACTCCACCGCTATTAGGATTGCTTACAGTAATCATAACAAATTCATAGCCTTGTAAACCAGTAAGTGTAGGGAGCACCACATTTGTTGATTGATATGTATTTAGATTACCCGTCCATGGCACAGTAGTATTAAATGTTGTAGCACCAGTTACATCTACTGTTATATCTAATGAAGTTAAGTTGTTAATCCCATTGTTCATAATAGTTACTACAGGCGCTAGTGTTCCATTACATTGAACTGATGCAGCAGAGTATGACATTACTCTAGGATCATTATTATATGTTGCGGCTGGATTACATGAAACAAGACTATAAGGATTTGAACTTTGTCCCGCCTCTATAAGTGTTCTATCAGGACAGATCATATATATAGTTGGCCAGTAACCTATTGCATATAGGTTTTTTGTATTATCATTATTTACGGTACCGTCAGTACAAAAAATTGGATATGGCGTTCCTGTTATCCAATCACCTTGTGTTCCACATCCAGTACCTTGAAGGCAAGCCATTGGGTTTGCGTCTCCCTCAATAAAAAATACCATTACATCATCTGTTGTATTTGCACTTACATTAGGAAATCCAGCAGGACCATGATTCATATATAAATCTTCTAGTGCACCGCTAGTATGATAACTCCAGCATGGGCCACACCATACAGCTGAAAAATCAAGAAAAATAGTATAGCCTCCATCTAAATAATTATATAAGTTATGAGCAGTTCCGTTCACATCAGTTAACGTCCAGTCGGGAGCTATTGAACCATCAGCCAATTGAGCAACTGATTGATTAAATGAGAATATAGTCAATAGACTAATAAGTAGTATTTTTTTCATAATAAATGTTTTAAGTTATTGAATCTTAATTGATTGCTAATATATAAAAAAATTTGGAATCAATCAATGTTAGTTAGTTATTAATATTTATACGCTTTATCACTCGTCCATCGTCATAAATATATAGAAGTAATTTATTTTCTACAGCATTACAATC
>CESM01018637.1_pt1 | contig 42586 bp, 32 predicted proteins | sample 361421 | NCBI WGS metagenome assembly CESM01 (sample SAMEA2622219, study PRJEB7988) | marine metagenome | isolation source: saline water (ENVO:00002010), including | reverse complement strand
CCAATGTGAGAAGTTATCCTTTCTTTCATAGGTAGGAAAATAAAATTTATAGTTGTAAGGTTTATACATAATTAAATACTCTGTTAATAGTATTTAGCATAAATATATACGTACTAAAAGGATATAAAATGAAACGTATCAAAAAATTAGATCCTGAAATAAACCCAATTACATTCCAAGATGGCAGAGGTATAATACAAACCTTTTATCCAGAGCAATACAACGTAGTAGAATGGAATTATATTGTAACACTTAAAGGTGCTGTACGTGGGCATCATTATCACAAAGAGTTTGACGAGTATATTATGTTTGTTGAAGGCGAGGGAGTATATACAGAGATTACAGAAGGCCAAGAGCTAGTCACACCTGTGAGTGCTGGAGATTGTATATACTTGCCACTAGGCGTACCACATACATTTTATCCAACAGCAGATTGCAAGATGATTGCAATGCTTACAAAACGTTGGAACGACTGTGATGAACCAATTACAAGGATAACAGAAGAATGAAAGTAGCAATTACTGGAGGTGCTGGTTATGTTGGTTGTAGATTAAGTGAACAACTACTTAACCGCGGTTACGAAGTATTATGTATAGACTGGTTAAAATATGGTATTCAACCTATATTAAACATTTTAGATAGAAAAAATTTCCATTTATATAAAATGGATATCTGTGATCCCAAAGTAGCAGATGTAATTGCTGGTGCGGATGCCGTAATACATTTAGCAGGTATAATAGGTTATCCTAGTTGTGATCGAGAACCTGATCTTGCATATAGAGTAAATGTTGAAGGCACAAACAGAGTTATAGATGCTAGTAAAGACAAACCTTTTATATACGCAAGTACTGGTAGTGTGTATGGAGAGCTTGGCAAAACTTGTGATGAAACATGTGAAACAAATCCTATTAGCACATACAGTGTATACAAACTTGCTGGCGAAAGATACTTGGAAGGTACTGATGCTGTTATATTACGCCCTGCAACTGCATTTGGTGTAAGCAATAGACTCAGACAAGACTTGCTTGTTAATGATTTTACATTTAAAGCAATTAGCGAAGGCGAATTAATTTTATTTGAAAAACATTTTAAGCGTACATTCCTAAGTATAAATGATCTTGCACGTAGTTTTAGATGGGCTTTGGAAAAATATGATGTAATGAAAGGTCAGAAATGGAATGTGGGAGATGAAAAACTAAACCACACAAAACTAGACATTGCAAATATTATTAAAAGTAAGGTAGACTATAATCTAATAATAAATGATGAACTTAGTCATGACAAAGATGGCAGGGATTATTTTGTAGATTATAGTAAAATTAAAAATATTGGATTTGAGAGTACAGAAACTCTGGAAGACGGTATAGAAAGTCTTGTAAAACTTTACACTGCTGCGTAATGTTTTACTGCATTACAAATCTCTATAATATCATTATCAGTTAAATTTGGTTGTGCTGGCAGTTGTAATCCTTTAGCACCTATGTGTTCTGTTACAGGCGCAACTTTAGGTACCCAACGACTATGAAACGGCTGTTTGCCTAAACTGTCATATACTGCTCTACATCCTATATCTTTACTACGTAAGTTTAGCGCAAGTTCGTCTCTGTTGTCAACAAGTATTTCTGGATATGTAGGTGTCGCTTGCTTAATATCAGTATCAACAAACTCAGCAACATCAGCCAGTAATCTACGATATGCTGTATAAATTTCTTTTTTGCGATTAACCACAGCAGGCAGTTTGTGCATTTGTTCTATTCCAAAACTTGCTTGTAAATCTGTAAACTTAAAGTTCATACCCATTATATTATAAACTTCTCCTACACCAACTGTACGTCCAAAGTTTTTAATAGCATGTATACGTTCGCTTATTGTTTCGCTATTAGTTATAATACAACCGCCTTGTCCTGTTGTAATAATTTTAGGTGCACCAAACGAGAACACACCAACATTACCCATAGTACCTATATGACAATCTGCATGCCAACTACCTAATGCTTGTGCGGCATCTTCAATAACAAAGTGTCCAGCATTTTGTAATCGTTGTATCTGTTGTTTGTAGTCTGTGGGTGTCCTGCCGTTTATGCTTGCTACATACACAACACGATTTGTAACTCTACTAAAATCCAATGTGTAACTTACTGGATCAACATCAATAAATTCAGGCACTGCACCCATTAGTATACTGCCATTTGCTGTTGCCGCTTGTGTATATGCTGGACAATCAAAGTGTTCTCCAGGCTTAATATCACTAAGCATACTTGCTAACAACAATCCCATTGTTGCACTAGGAACCATGTGAGCATACTTTGCACCAGTATACTGACAAATCATTTTTTCCATTTGTCTAGTTTTAGTGTGTTCCATTATCCAGCCGCCACTTTGTAAGTATTCAGTCACACTGTTTACTTCACTGTCGTTGTATACTGGATTCATATGACTGTTAGGTGTTTTCATAATACCACTCGTATGTTTCTGTTAATGCTTCTCTAATACAATACTGGTGTTCCCAACCTAGATCCACTAAACGTTTGTTGCTTACTGCACGTTTACCTATGCCTTCTGGTCTGTTTGTATTATACCAAAGCCTACCTGTAAAGCCTGATATTTCCGCAATTGTACTTGCAATTTGTTTTATAGTATATTCTACACCACTTGCAATGTTAACTGTATCATACTTATCGTTGTTTAATGTTAAGTCCATAGCACGTACTGCATCTTTAATATAAAGTAAATCTCTACTTTGTTCTCCACTACCCCATATTTCTACTTCAGTGTGTTGTTCTTTTACGGCTGTTACAAATTTTTGCATTAGTGCGCCTATTACATGTGCATGTTCTCCAGTACGGTCTCCAGGTCCAAACATGTTTGTACATATTGCTGTACGCCATGCTGTACCACGCTTATCATTGCTTGCTCTACACTGATACATGCCAACTAGTTTGGGCAACGCTGTAGTAAGATAACCGTCATATGGCTTGCCTGTCATTAGCTGTTCTTCTGTAAAAGGCTGTTCAGCATCTTCTGGATAACTGCATGTACTGCCTTGTAATAACAATCTGTGTACGCCAGCTTCTGCACAAATTTTAAATATATTATTTTGTATATCTAAATTACGCATTAACAATTCAAAACTACGATCTAAATCTTCCTGTAGTCCTCCTACAGTAGCCGCATTAACAACGACATGTGATGGTTTACTGCCACTTAGTATGTGTGTATATGCGCTTGTATAATGTGTATAATCTGTGTTGCTTGTGTTACCGCCACGTGCATCAGGTATTAGATGCATATAGTGTTTGCCTACTAGTCCACGGTTACCTGCTATATAATATGTCATGTGTTTCCAAACTTATTAAACATTACTGTATCTACTGCCATATAGTTGTCAACTATATCTTTGTATTGTGGTTGGTTTACTATTTCAAATACTTGTTGCTTATTTGCATCACTGCTATAGTTATCTGTATATGCTTCTAGTGTTTTAATAATAATACTTTCCATACGATTTTTAGGCTGATAGTTTTTGTAATTATCCAAATCTATATAACTTGTTATTGTATAATTTTTAATAAAGTCTATTTGCTGTATTAAATGTTCATCAAAAATATTATTTTCTGATATTTTTTCTAGTATAAAATCTACTGTAACACCTGTATTTTTTTGTACCATCAAAATACTACTAACTAATCGTAAACGTGGATCTCTAACAAATGCTATGCCATTGTAACCTGTAACATCAGGCTTATGTAATAATTCAAAGCCCAATTGGTATGCACAATAGTTCATAAAAGTTGTGTTACCACATCTCCATATAGGCACAAAAAAAGTTTTATCTGATTTGTTTACCCATATTTTGTCTTTCCAGTCGTTGGGATCTACTATTGGCAGGTCTTGATTTTGTAATACATAATGTGAAGTTTCATAATTTACCTGAAACTGTTTTAAATATTCTTGTTCTTGTTCCATACCTGCTTGATTGTATACCCAAGGACTAGGATGTATTATAGCCTTGCCTTGTGGATTAAGATACTCTAGCATGTTATTGTTAAAAAACTCTAGTTCATTCCTATCAAAAGGACTAAAAAATGTATATGTTACATCCTGTGCATCTTTAACTTGCCAACGTCTATCTATTTTTCCGCCTGCATGACAAAATACTTGATTAGTTTTCCAATAAAAGTTACTTTGTGCAACTAAAATAAGATCGTATTTTTGATCTAATTGGAAAGATTTATTTGGTAATATATTTAGATCGTAAGGTTGTATATCAAAATAGTTCCATAAAAAGTCAAACTCTTTGCGTTTAAATTCGCTTTCACTTAATCTATCTGTAGCGTATACATTTGTAAATCCATATTGTTTTAATGCAAAAGGTAGTATACCAAACCAAGTACCCAAATCTAATATCTTGGCGCTAAAAGGCAAGTTATCTATACCAGCACTTTCCAACATTTCCAAATGCGGTAACCAATAGTCTACTTTGCCTGTAACAATGTTACAAAAGTAATCACTATTTTCTACTGCTCTAAGTGGCTCCCAATCATATGATACAATAAAATCTGTAAACCATTCTCTAAAAGTCATTTTACAATCTCACAATTTTTTATAGCCAATGCATCACATCTAGGATGTATAGTTGGTAAGTGTGCGCTTCTACTTGTATATGCATATAATGGATGTGTAGCACCCAACATTATCACACTTCTTATGTATTCACTTTCAGTAGCAATTGCTACTGCATGTTGTAGTACACAAACATCACAATGTATTCCAAAAATAAAAGCATGCCGAGGAGGAGCAAATCTAGATATTTCATAATCTGCTCCTTTTTCAAAATTATACATAGTCACATTATTTGCATGGCACCAATTTCTTATAATGTGATGTACTTTGCCGCCTTTAACTAAAATATTTCTCAGTCCATTGTATTGTAATGCTTCCAAGAATACACTTTGTGAATCTGCAAATTTAACAAACCCATGCACACAATGATTTATATGGTTATCATATTCTTCACTATATAGTCCTGGCTCAACACAATCGCTATTTACAACTATTATGTTTTGTGGATTAATAAGATACTGCAAATAACTTGATGTTAAATGCCCGTTTATATTATGTGATAAATCTGTCATTTTACCACTGCAACCTCAGGCATTGCAAATAACATTTCACCACCTTGTGCAATCCATTGTGCTTCTTTTTCTACAAACAAGTCTCGGAAACCAAAGTTAGGTACAAAGAAAACATCTGCATCTAGTTTGGCTTGTTTTTCGTCTATAATAGGAATATCTGTACCTACTGTATATCTGCCAAACTTATCTGTGTGTATCTCAGCCGCACCTTTAAAATAATTTCCTATGTCCCAAATTTGTAATAGCGTGTTGCCTTTTGTGCTTGCACCATATACGTAACAATTTTTACCATCAGCTTGGTATTGCTTTAGTATTGTGTGTAGTTTTTGTTTTGTTTGAGTTATACTACTCAAAAACTCTTGTAAGCCTGCTACATCTTCAGCATATTGTATACTGCCTTTGTTTAAATGTCTTGCCCAAATTTGGTAACTGCCCCCTTGGATGTCATTTTCTTCTACATGATATATTTCCAGCCCATTACGTTCATATAGTTCTACAAGGCTTTTATATGTATAGTATTCTAAATGTTCATGACATATGTTGCCTAAATCTTTCATACGTAACATAGGTGCAAGTGTCATAAGTTGTGCAACAAAAATGCCGTCACTTGCTAAACTTTCTCTTACGCTGTGTATAAATTCATTAGGGTCGTCCATGTCATAAAACATACCTATTGCTGTGATAAATTGTGCAATTTCTCCGTTCATGTACATGTAATGCCATAAATCATTTATTACTACATCTGCATGGTTGATTAACTTTTCTTGTAAATTAGGAGCAGGTTCACACCCATATCTAACTCTGTCTGTTTTAACACCACTTAGTAGTGTACCATCATTTGCTCCAATGTCAAGCACAATATCGCCAGGCTGTGTATTTTTATTTGCATAATCTGCAATGTCTAGTAAATTGGCTTTAAGTTTAGGATTTAGTCCGCTTTGATACCAGTAATGATCTCCATATAATATATTGGGATCAACTGTGTGTTTTAACTGTACAAGTGTACACGCATCACATTGCTCTAATATAAGTGGAGCAGTTCCTTTTGTTTGGCCAGGTTTTTCCGGAAAATCGTTTATATGTATACTGCCTAAGTCTGCAACTGTGTTTACAGAACTACCACAAATTCTACAACAAGTAACTGGTGTAATCATACCCTGCTTCCTTTGCGGCTTCGTAACATTCTTTCATATTAAAGTCTGGTGTTTCTATTGTAAGTTTTTTAAACATACTGGTACTGAAATCAACATCTTCATAATAAACAGTTTTGACTTTATCTGTATAATCAGTCAATGTTTTTGTAATCCAATGATTTTCTTGTAGTATATTTTCTATCTGATCAATAATAGGTTTATAGCTTAATTTTGTTGTTAATTTAACAGTTTGTTCTGTAGTAGCATGCCATACGTTGTCTGGCAGGTTCTGAGCTTTTACGATACTAATTGCTTGTGCAACTACATCTTTACGTTGTATAAAGTTAATTTTATCTGCACACTCACACATTTCATGTAGTACTTGCCCGTCAACATAATGATATTGCATTACCTTAATACACCAACTTTCGGGTATACTTTTTATATACTCCCACCGTGTTTTGTGTTCGTTTACAAAAACATCTAATTCAGGAAATGAATCATTAAGATAACTATATCCTTTTTTCATAACTTTATAATATGTTTGTTCGTCATCTTTTGTATTTGATTTTTGTGCATTCCATGCTTCCTCAAATAATCCACGTTCTAGAAAATCAAGAGCTTCAGGTGCTATTAAATTATATAAGATTAAATTGCCATCAACATTTCTAGGCAATATCATATCTTCTATATTAAAATATTCTAATAGTTTCCGTTTACTTACACTCATACTACATATAGCATGACTGCCACTTCTTGGTGTTGCAAAATATAATTCGTTCATAATTGTCGCCTAAAAACATCAATATAATCGTCATTAGCCCGTATATAATTATTACAATAATGGATATAGTTATGCCTAACTATATCTCTAACTTCTTGAAATACTTCTATATGTTTAAGTTCTCTGCCTTTGTAGTTTTTAAAACTATTAAGGGCAGTATCTATTCGTAAATACGGTTCTTCTATATCATCATAACTTTCGTCTAGTATATTATCAAAAGTCTTAAATCCCCAGTCTTTGAGTTGTTTAAGTACTCCTCTATTTCCTAATATTACAAAAGGTCTACAACTTAATATAGCTCTAAATGTACTGTAAGTAATAAATTTTTTATGTCCAAAACTAAAACTTTCGCTAACTACAGCAAATAAACTTTCACGTTGCGCTTTATCTATGTCATCATTTTCTATTGTAAAAGGACTAAAGGTATAATAATCCATTATGCCAGCAGCCATGTCGTCCCAATTAAAAGGCGGAGTGTACTGTTTGTCTGTATAATAATGATATAAGTTTTTATAATGGTTGCAAACTGTATTATCTAAAAATACTTCAGGTGTTGATGTTCTTATTTTATGACCTAGATCATGATCACTAAACATCTTATATACTGTATATAATCTGTGTTCTTTATGCATATCTCGCATTAAGCATAAACTAGTATTTTTAAATGTGTCCTGGCCCAGATGACTAAGGAAATCTTTACCAAGTGTTTCTCGACACATAATATTGCTTATCCAATAATATATACAATGACTTTTAACTTTTACTCCTGTAAAATCTTTTAGATATTCTTCTGCATTTAAATCACCTGTAATCCATGTTACTGCACGTGGATTAATTCCTCTAAAAATACATTTGTCCGTAAGTAATTCATGTAAATCTACACATTCACGTTCTGGATACCAATAATATTGATCTTTATAGTGTGGGCTCCAACTTTCTGCACAAGTATCAACAACAATATTAACAACACCATCATTAATAAAAGGTATCCAGTCATCAGGTATTTTATCTATTATTGCACCATTTAATATATCAATATTATTACGTTCATTTATGCCACCCTTTAGCATAAAGAATATTGTACCATTAAGTGTTTCACTAGGATGCTGTATTAGTCTTGCTGGTTCTGTTGTAGCAGTTAAAACTGTTTTGTCTGTAAATTCTGGATTATCTTCATCCTTAAAGACAAAGTAATTTTTAAGTTCATGTGGGTCTATTAGTAAAATATCAAGCACTAGTTAACCCCCTGTTCTCTTTTCGTGTTCCAATTTACAAACTGCTATAAAGTCTGCCATTTCTGGAAATGTTTTATAGAAACTTTGATCTCTGCGTTCGTCATATTGATGTATAAATTCATAAAACCTACTGCGATTTCTTGCAATATCTTCACGCCTAGTTGTTTCGTCCTCATTACGATCATCTTTGCAACTTATAATACAATCAACTAAAATACGCTTTAGTTTTTGTGCTTCCCAAGTTTCAAATCCCAGCAAACCTTGCCAATCATGCTGAGCTAAATTTTGATACATAAAGTCTACAGCAGGCAACAAATAATCATTTAGTAACTGTAGTGTAGTCATATTTGCATCTAAAAACTGTGGACTTCTTACATAAGGAATATCAACACCAACCCTGTTACTCATTTCGCTTTCAGTGTCACGCTCTAAACAATTTTTAAATCTTTGTGTACGATATTTGTCTAAATCATATTGCAAACTGTTATTTGTGTCAAGTCCACTTTCGTCTAACCATTTAAACATACCATTTTGGTTGTATCTACGTTTAAGATACAATACATATTCCAAAAAGTCTCGCATAGTTGTTATACTAAAAATATTAAAAGCGGCCATAAAACAAACACGTGTATTATATGTATTGTTTAAGAAGTACTCAATATTACTTTTAAACTCGTCCCAGTTCATTCCCCAACGTGCATATTCTGCAGCACTTTCGCTACCCTCTGCGCTTGTAAACAATGTAAACTTTTTAATACTGTTAGTTGATATTAGTTTGTTAACTAGCTCAGTAAACTTTACCCATAACTTTGCAGGAGGACATCCATTACTGTTAATTGCTATTTCCAAATTTGGATGAGGATTTTCCAACAAGTGTTCCATAACTTTAAAAGTATGTTTACTCATTAATGGCTCGCCGCCAGTGATCCTAAATGTATGCATATGAGTTACAGCTTCAGGAAACCATTTCCAAAATGCTTCTGTATATGGATTGTCTTCGCTGTTTTTGACCTGTACGTCTGTTATGCCATTAAACGCATAGCCTCCATTAAACTTATAGGGACCTTTTTGCTTTATTTCTTCTATCCACTTTGTACTGAATGTAGGTCCACAATATGCACATTTAAAATTACATGCATTGCTAAAACTAACTTCTACATAACGAGGAAATATGTCCTCATCTCCAGTCATTTCCTTAATTAAATCATGATCATATATGCTAAAATGGTCTAGACTTTTGTATACACGATCACTAAACTCTTTTGTGTTGTCTTCAATACGCCAGCAAAAGTCGCACTCAGCAGGACGTTTCCCATTAAGCATCTGTTTGCGTTGTTCTTTTTTAAATTTTGTGTTGTGTAACGCACCAGGATTATCTTTTATTTCCTGTACAGGTATTTTGTGTGCTGATGGATGGTGACAACTGTGTGTCAATCCTACACCAAGGTGCATTGTAACTTGGGACCACTTTGCTAAACAAAAGCCTGGACCTTTGTCATCTAAAAGTGCCTTCATACGAGGTCGATTTTCGTCATTTTGGGTTATCCGACCATCACTGTATCTGTCGAAATCAACATCTGCAATTTTTTTATTGCCCATAACTTTCCTATTCTAGACTGTCGTCAACTTGTTCTTCACGTACTTGTGCGCCTAGTCTACTAGGATTTACATAAACTTCTTTAAAGAATCTACTTGCTTTACTGTCCATATCTGCAATTTCTAGATCTAGATCATCTTGCAGAATACGTCCTAAACGCACTGTTTCTTCTTTAAGTTTGGCATAGTTGTATTTGTATCCTGTAGCACTGCAAATACTATCACCTTCTGGGTCTGCAAACTGTGGCTGGACTACTTCTGTAAAATACTTTGTGTGCCAATTAAAATCTCTAACATCACGCCAGTCCCAACCAGTTCTGTCTATGTTTGTTTTATAGCACCCAAGTCTAGCACCATATACTGCCCATAATCCATGTGGCGCATCTTCTCCCACACTCATCCAAACTAACATACGCTGGTAGTTACGTTTGTGTACATTTTTTAGTGCGTACTTGTCTACAACATCTCCGCCTTCCAAACTCATTTTACAACCTTCACGGAAGCCTGCTCTATATGCTTGATAAGCACTACCATTGTTGTGTACATCACAGTAAATGTTGTTCATTTGTACATAATGTATATTCCAGCAAAAGTCAACCTGGGCGGCTTTGTCGCTTTCAGGAGCGGCTTCATGTGTACGCATGCCATTTACAACATGTACTGGCCAACACTTAATACCACCGTTGCCGTAAACAAGACCATTTACCATGTTTTTGCCTGCCCAACTTATAACATGATTATCGCCTACTTTGTCCATGTCTAATTCTACATTTAAAAAATCGTCATGTACAATATTATCTGCGTCAATAGTAATAAATCTGTCTGTTTCACTCATTGCCGCCGCCGCTTTGTGTGCGGCATCACTTCCCCATACTCCATGGCTACGTTTTGCCCAAGGGCATTTATCTAATAGATCTGCATAATTTGCATCTGCATTAGGTTCATCATAACTGATAAAAATTACGTCAAATTCTGTAATTGGTACATAGTTACTCATTATTCTTCCTCAATTGATAATATTAAGCGATGCTTTTTATGCAATAGATTTAGCCATTTTAAACTATCTATTTCTATAGGCACTGCTAATTCAAGTTCTTTTTTTAGTATGTCTGTATTTACTTCCATGACTCCATGGTATTCGTCAACATGTTGACCACACACATATATATTTAATTTAGGCTCTAGTATTCCTACATCTTCTAGTTCCGTCATACTTACATTACTCTTGAATAAGATGTGATCTTTTTTATTATACACACTAATATGACTGCTTGGTATATTTCTATATGATTTGTCTATAATAAAGTTTCGATTTTTTACTAGAGTATTTTGTAATATGTTTAGTTTATCATTTATAAACTCTACATGGTAATTTTTAAAACATCTTCTAGTTAGTAATCCTAAATCCTGTACTTGCATATATTGTGCTATACTAGATAAATCAAAACACATATTTCCTTTGTCTAAAAGTTCTACAGGGTTAACATCAAGTTTTTCTATGTAAAAGTCCGGGTCATTATGCTTTGACAAATATATAGTTAGATCACTTTCATCACTAATATGTAATTCTTTTTTAAAAGTTAATCTTGTTAATTTTTGTATGCTAATAGGATTTATCTCTAATAGCATTTTGTTGTTTTTTAAGTATACTTTAGCACGTATATCCCAGTCAACATTTATATTCCTTGATATTTGGTGTAGTGTTTTTTCACTACTACGCAAACGTAATTTATCATCACGTTGAATAATACCCAAGTCTTCGTCATTTATAAAACTTACAATATACTCTTTTTCGTTTACATCGCCTTTAAGTATTTTTCGTGCAACTATGTCTGTGGTTTCCAAAAAAATATCAGTACGACTGTTAACCGGTTTACTGGTTACATACTTTATTTCTCCGTTCCACTCATTATAACAAACATAGTATTTTTTATCTTCACTTATATTATAAGGAGCAAGATCAGCTAGGCTAGTAGATGCCAAAGTCATGAAGCACTTCCTTATCTATAAAAGTTTCACTATTATAAAACACAAAATTTGCAAGTCTGTGATTACTTACTTTTACTTTATGATCTTTTACCCAACAACTTAAATATCGTGTCCAATCTTCAGGTAAATCATGATCATCTAGGTCTACATTTTCTAAACTTAAAAATGTATATAAAAAATGATCATTATGTATATCTGTATGCCCAAACATTTTTAGTGCAATATTAATAAGCAGATTTAAATTAAAGTAATCGGGCTTGTTTTCTTTAACAAGATTAACATACACACTTCTCCAGTTTTGCAAAACTGGATCTAGTACTTTAAAAAACTCGCTTGCATACTCTGATTTTTGAAAGTAAAATATGTCAGTATGGTTTTTGCTAAAATTATTTTTTTCATGACATCTAAAATAGTATAAAAAATCTTTTTGTTCACTTTTAAAGTTTACTGTTTTAGTAGGAAATAACAAATCATAATTACTACAATTGTCCCACATTCCATCTACGTTATCTAGAAGCAAACACTGTTTACGTAAAAATATGTTTTCGTGAAATGGAGTACAGTGGTATACTTGCCATAAGTTAACATCAATATCTTCATTCTGTAACATACCAAAAGGTAATTCCACAAGATAGTCAAACAGTTTGCTTATATGGTCAGGAACTTTATCGAAATGGTCTGTAACCAAACATACTTCTCTATTTGGATCTGCTAGTTTTATACTATTTGCAAGTAAAGATACTTCCAAAAGATCAGCGTTGTTATTGCTTCTTGCAAGGGTTATGTATCCTTGTTTTTTATCCATCTAACACTCCTAGTAAATTCTGCCAATTTCTGTCTACACTACGTTTATTCATCATGTGTATACTATCATGATAATTACGTGTAGTAATATCTTTCCAAGGCGTTTCTCTATCGTTTGCTAAGAATATCCAATCATTTGTACCTTTTACATCAACTAGATCATCTTTTTGATCCATATACACCATGTGTGTATTTTGAATTATATCAATAATATCTCCAGGCTTCATACCGTTCATTAAATGTACAGCAATACTTACACAATAGTCTGTTCTAAATAAAGATCCTGGAAAGTTATATAAAAATTTGTAAAAGTCATAATTTTCACTTACATGTGCCCATATATCAAAAAACATATCGCTTATTTCGCTTTTATCGAAATAAACTACTGTACTCCACCACATGGGTATGCCCACAGGGTTTAGATAACGTTCATAAAGAAAAGGATTTTCGTGTTTAAGATTACGAGCTTGTTGATACATTGCAACACTAGAGTCGCTGTCGAACAAATAATCTAAACTGTCATTGCGTACAAAATAATCAATATCCAATAACAATGTTTTGTCAAAGGGACTATATTCGCTTATAAGATGTTTATTGCTGTTTTTAAATTCGCTAGTAAATTTACTCCAAGGACTATCAAAATGCAAACGCATGTTTTCCTTGTGTTGAACATTTGTCATTACAATTTCATCAAATGCTTTATCAACTAGCTTTTGTCCTCGACTCTGACACAAATAGTCATAGTCGCCCTGTTCTGTAATTAAACAGGTATTGTTGTTTTTCATAAATTTTTTTACATATAATGCACTAAGTAATGCAAGTTTTACATAATCAATGTCTTTGTTGTTATATGCAAAGAAACAAACTCCATTATTGCTCATTTACCAGTCCATAATTTTTTTAATACTTCTAGCCTTAGCTAGCTTTTTAGACTCTGCTAAAAACTCATTCATAGAAGCCATATATGCTTCTACAAGTGTGGTTAAAAAATCCTTTGGATCGTTAATTTCAATAGGATTGCTTCTCTCATCAACAATTACAATTTCATCATTACCTAAATCTATAAGTGTACTAACAAAACTAATTGTTTCTTTATTTGCTTTAAAACTACCATTGTTATATGTAATTGTTTGTAAACTATCTACACGACTGCGTAGATTACGTTTTTGGTTTTCTATCGTACTACGATAATTAGAAAATTCCAATGCTTTGGCCAAGCGTTCATCCATAGTGTTTTTACCTCCTATGCGGTTATTTAACTACTACTATAACTTATTTATGTTGAAGAGTCAAGTGTTAACTGTCGTTTCCACTAGCAAAATCCTCTACTACTGAGATGCTAGGTCCTGTAACACTGTAGTTGACACCGTTTTGTGTTAGGTTGTCAGGTTGTAAATGACTACTGTTAAATGATGTTGTGCCAGCAACTGTTGTGTGATAGCTGCTGTCATCTAATACCACTTTAATTTGTACATTGTGATCGCTTGTGTATCTTGCATAAAACTGTGCAAACACTGCATTATATGAGTTACCGTAACCGTAACCATATCCGTAACCATATCCATATCCGTATCCATAACCACTACCCTGACGTGGGCCTGCACTTGTAAATATGGTTTGCCAATCTTCTGTTAGATGGTAAAAGCCTTTACCATTACTAATACCGCCAGTACCACTTTGTAATGTGTTATCATGGTTCATACGTACTGTACCAAGTCTGTTAAACACACTTGCCCAGTTTACATATCCATCGTTTGCATTGCTACCAGTGTTGCTCATGTTAAAGCGTATTTCACCGCCACTGTTAAAGAAATAACGTGCTTCATTATAATTGCTAAAGCTGTATTGAAATATACCTTGTAGTTGTGTTGTCCAACTTGCTGTTCTTGTAAAACTTGGTCCAGCAATACTACTAGCTGCATTACAAATTAAATGCAAATTATTTGCAAACATTTCATTGTCTAAATTTAGTTCTAAATTATTAAGTCCACTTGCATAAATTAATGTGCCCACAGGTACTATGTTAAACCTTGTGCTACTTGCAATGTGTTCCATCATTATGTTTGTACGATTAATAAGTTGGTTAATATCTACTGCTTCAATAATATCACCCACTGCATGATTGTTTATAGCGGCGGCTTGACCCCAACCAAATCTATGCAGTGTTCTATTATAAACTACAATTCTAGTATTTGCTGGTAATGCGCTGGCAAATGTAATTGTACCAGCGGCATAATCTATTGTATGTCCTAATATTTGTACTTGTGTACCTACTTGTACTACAATAAAATCCCCGCTTGTTGGAGCAGGGCTTAGTGTAAACGGTCCAGTTCCAGGACTAGTAGAATAATCGTTTTCATGTAGTGTTAGGATTGCATTACTTGTGCTTGCATTGTTAAGCGTTGAGCCTGTAAAAGTAGCAGGATATTCAACAGTACTATAATTGTCAGAAAACAATTTGTTATACGTTGTCGCCAACGTATTGTAGTCTACTGCTTCAATAATCTTACCAACAGACACGTGAGCCACTTTACTTTGCTCCTACTACTACTTCAATCAACCCAGCTTCGTCGTTGATTTTGGTTTCCAAAGCCCTACCAATTACATGTTTCCAATCGTAATCGCCAGTTGCGGCTGTTGCATGACCATCAATCTCTGAGGTAACTAGTCTATCTCCCTTTGTAACTTTTCCTACAACTCTACATGGTACTCGTCCTGCAAGTGCAATATATGGATGTGTATCATCTTCTCCAGCACCTGCGTTTAGCATTAGTCCTGGATTTGTACTTACAACGCCAAACACGTCAGTACACATATCTGTCTTACAAGATGTAACTTCTTTTGTTCCACCTATACAAACAACAGTCCCATATTCCAATTGGGCATCTGCTTCATAACGTTCTGCCAAGTCAGCATATTGAGCTCTGACAGCCGTACCATTAAACAAATAATTTGTTCCGTTGTTTAGGTTAATACCTTGTTTAATTGTTGGAAATTGTGTATTAAGTAGGGTAACACCATCTTCCAAATATTCTGCTGTGTTACCTGATGTCTGTGGCACCCAATCTGTAGAATCACTACTGGTAATTGACACAATCTGACCGCCTACAATCATTTCCAATGTATTATGTACATTGTTGCTACTGTCGTAACGTGTACGAGATAGGAATTTTGTGTTTCCTGCTGGTTGTCCAATTGTTTGCCAACTCCCATTGTAATACATGTAAAGCTGACCAGTGTCTACGTCTAACCAAAGGTGCCCGTTGCTTTCGCCTGCCGCATTAGGGGCGGCGCTTTGCACTGTCATACTAGCGATACCTTTCCAGTTACCGCTATTTGCTTGCGTATTGTCATAATACTTTAAGCAATTGTTTGTGCTATCATACCAAATCTGACCTTCACTAGGTTTACTTGGTGCTGTTCCACCTGCAAAATTCTCCAGCAGGTGTAAAAAATCTTCAGCAATTACTTCTCCATAACGGCTGTAGTTTTTACCTACTAGACGTAAGTCTGTGGTTGTATCTACTGTACCATCATTGACAACAATTGCTGCTTTATTTGTATCTGTATAATCTACTGTATAAGCCATTGTTAACTTCCTGCCGTAATTCTAATTGTGTAGATGACCTGGATTTTTCTATTAGCACTTTTTTGTACTGGATGGAAAATAACGTGGCTTAAAAATGTTCCAGCCTGCGTCTTGATTCCAAGTTCATCAAATATATAATCGCCTGTCAGGTTAACAGCATTATCTAATGCGTCCTGACCACTAGGTTCGTTATAATCTAGTGTGCTCGTAATTACAATATCGCTATAAGTGTTTCCACCAATGTGTTGCACTACCATATTGTTCTCTGGATCAGCAGTGGAAGTACTTGCAATACCTTTGCTATATGTTTCATTATATAGTTGTCCAGTTGCACTTGCTGTGTTTGTTGCTTGATATGTAATTACACCCAAGCTATCCACGTTTACACCGCCGTTACCGTATGCTAATTGTAGCATGTGATAACTATTTCCTGTACTGCCGTCGCCATCAGTTAAGTTAGCTAACAAATGTGCAATAGCAACACTCATATTTTCATAGTTAATGGCATTACGTTTGTTGACGAACACTTGTCCAGAGTCTGGATCTTGAATTTTAATGTGTCCTTCTAACCTCATACCTGTTTGTTCTTTTAACTGATGCATTTGCTTCTATCCTAATATACTTATTTATACGTTTTGTAAAGTATGCATTTTACCTATCCGTTAGTGTAAACAAACTGAGCTTCTGCACTAGTGCTTGTAGCGTCAGTTATACTTTTTCCAAAATCATTAAATGCTGGTCTTAAATGCTGACCATAATCTTCTAAACGAGGGTGCATGTGTACTCTTGTAGTAATGCCCGCTTCATAAACTGTTGTGCCTGATGTATGTGCTACTTTTGCAGTATTGCCTGTACCTCTAGCACAGTTATGAAGTTTGTTGCCCTCTTTATGTGTGTATGTAATACGTTCATTACCTATCCAAATTACACCACGTTGACCCACAGTAGGTGCTACTATTACACTTGCATCTGTAACCTCTATTGTGCTTTCGTCATATGTAATGTCTGCGCTTAATGTTGTAGAAATATTTACAACACTTGCTTCGTTATTTCCGTCACTGTCGTAGAATATACGGAAAGTTTTACTATCTGCATCAACAGTGCTTCCACTTGTGTTTGTAAACACTAGAAGTTCAACTGCTTCGTCAAACATTGCTGGATATAATTCAGGTGCCCAACCCATACAACTTGGTTGTAGGAATGTATTGCCATGGTATACAAATTCAAAGTCGCTGTTACTACCATCAATTGTAATAGTAGTTGTATCAATTGTAGTACCTGTTGTACTAATTTCTACACCACTTGCACCGTCTTGTGCAGTAAATGGACTTTCATCTGTATGTGTTCCAACTGCCCAATCTTTTCCACCATCTAATACTAAATCACATACCCATTCCTGGCCTGTGTATCTGTCTATACGCTCAGTAATCATTAAGTTTTGCTGATGCTCTGTAGCAGTAATTGTTGTAAAATCATCTGCTGTACGTTGTGTTACAGTATCACGCAATTTAGTGTGGAAAGGTTTGACTGTGTTAATGTACTCAATTACATCTTGATCTCTTTCTAGCACAAATAACTTGTTGAGTTTTTCTAAATTATGTTTTAGGTATGCTTTAATATACGTTGTTTTAAACGCCCAGTCAAGATTATTTTGTTCACTGTTTATATAATTAAGCATAGTAAACCACATTTCAGTGTATAGTGGTACATATTGTCCACTGAATACATCTGCACGTATTGCATCTAATATATCACCAATAATTGCACCTGGATCATTATCCCAAGGTTTAAAGTCCCAGTTCTGTGCGTCCCAACCAAAGTCAAGTCCTTGATAATCCCAAAGTAAACTATTGAATTGAATTGTGGCCTTTTCTTTATATTGTAATTCCCAAGTACCGTCATTATACATGAAGATGCTTGGTCTATTTACACCGTCTCCATCTTGACTATTACGTACAAGTGCAAGTTCACCTTGTGTACCAGCAACAAGTGCAAGTTCACCTTTGTAGTCTACAACACGATCATTGTCTTGTCCTATTATAAATCCTGGTTTAATCCATGTTGTAAAGTCCCAGTAATCTCTAAAGTCATATGTGTATCCACTTATAATTTTTGTTGAACCCAGTGTAGTATCCCAACCTGCAACACCATCAACTAAATTAATGTTTATAATTTGTCTATTGAGCTTGTTAATTAGAACACGTCTTGCTTCTATTTTGTCTCTGATCCAACTTTGTTGCTGACGTATTTCACTTCCCAACTGTGCAAACGGATGTAAATCTACATTTGGCACCATACGTGGCGTACTGTAAGTAACTAAATTGTCTGCAACAACTAAACCGTCTGGTTGATATTGTATATCATATAAGCGGCTCCAAGTATTGTTTGTATTGACAATTGGATTTATGTTTACACTTGCAATATTAGCACGATAATAATCGTTATTGTGTTTTACTAGTTGGCCTGCGGAAAATGATCCACTGCTAGTCCAAGTTACAAAACTTTCTGTAGTTGTACTATTGTCATAACCTCTTATACTATCTCTAAGGCCCATGTGCAACCATTCAGGAATAATTGTAGTAGGATCATTTTCTGCAAGTAATATAAATTCCTTATGATGATCTACTTCTGTATTTGCAAAATTAATCTGTAATACACTGCTTTCGTTTACCATATATGTGTCTAAGTTAGTAGCAAGAAAGTTATTATCACTACTTGCCGCAACCCAGTCAACATCTAAACTTGCAGGATCATTAATTAAGTTGCTTAATTGTGTTGTACTAAATCTACGATCTGGTCCTGGTGTTGTAGTCTTAAATTTAGTCCAGAAATAATAAATTGTAACTTCCTGTCCTGATGCAGCATCATATTCTACATTCTCTGTCCAGTAATAATTTATTTCTCCAAAAGCACCTATAGTTGTAAAAGGTACACCGCTAAGTTCAACACCGTCTATAACAGTTACAGCTTCTACAGCTTCCTCATACTGATCTGGTGGCACTGGACTCTTTGTCCATTCATAAATGTCTATACTACTTGTAGGAAATAACTGACCCCAATTGGCTTGTCTGTCAATTAATTCTCCTTGTTCATAATCAAAATATACAGCATTGCTTAGATCCCACCAAGTTGTTCCTGTGTATTCTGTACCCCAATACTGGACTTTATTAACATCATAAGAACTATCTGTAGTGTTTGTATATACTGCAATATCTGTGTTTTGTTTAATATCTATTTCTTTATCTGCAATACCTGGTATAAGTCCTTTAACAGGATCGTATACTTCAAGTTGTGCAATTTTATCATTTGTGTGTCCATCATACACAACTGCATTTTTAATTTTACTGTTGTTTACTTTTTGTATTTGATCTCTAACTTTTACAAATTCAATAGTGCTTGAAAGCGTGTTCATTTTTGCTTCATATACTGCACCTAAGTTAGTAGCTACACCGCCTGAAATTACATTATCTACGTAGGCTTTCATACCTACTTGCCAGCCTTTACCATTAGGCTGATCATAATATCCAGCACTACCTAAAGTTGCTAATAGTTCTGTATTGTTATTAAAACGTGTAGGTCTTACAATAAGCATTTTACCGCCAAAGCCCTTTTGCTCAATAAACTGATCTACATAAAAATGCATATTGTCTTCAATACCACTAACTTGATGTATACCGTCTAAACTTGGTGTACATGTAGTGTTAATAAGCATTACATAGTCGCCTTGTTGTACATTGTGTCCTGAAACTTTAACAAGTGCATCATCTCCACTGCGATTTCCTGCACAACATTCTAGAACTTCTAAATCAAAGTCAAACATTTGGTAAAGGTTGTAACCTACTTTTCGTGTAGTGCTAAGGCTTCGTGTGCCTTCGTTATCCAACAACCATATTTTAAGTAGTGTTGCAGGATCAGTAACCTGTGTCCAGTCGCTATTGTTAAATGTATTCTCTACAATCTCACTTGCATTGAATGTTCCATGCATTAAGCCAATTGCAGTATTAGCAGTACCCATGCCTACAACTAATACAGTGTTTGTGCTTGTTATAACAACATTATTATTAATATTACTTGCTGTGACACCACTTACATTTGCATTATTAATTTGATCTACAACATCATAAATTTGTAAATCTACTGCACCTGTACTTACATTTGTTGTTGCGTTATATACACCTTGATTTATTCCTGTGCTATTATTTGCAGTACCTTGTCCTATTGTTAATGTTTGATTTGTACTTTGTAATTCAAATGTTAAACCACTTGCTACTGCACTTACATTTGCAACATTTGCATCATTAATTTGTGTAATAATATCACCAACCAACAATGTTGCACCACTTACAATAGTGCTACTTGTTGCAGTGTAACTAGTTGTATTTGTTGGAAATCCTATTTCCAAGTTACTGCCAGCACTACCAATAATTAATGTATCATCTCCCTGACTTGCAGTTTTTGTAATGACAATAGCACCTGTAATACTATCTTGACTTGCAACAATTGTACTATTACCAGCAGTTGTCATTTCATTGTTAATTTCCTGAATAAGTTCTGTTGTACTCCAGTTCTTAGGACCTGTTGTGTTAATAACTGCAATTGTACTGCTGGTTAATACACTGCTACCACCTATTACATATGTTGCAAAGTCTGAAATATATGTTCCTGTATCTAAATCACTTACAGTTGAACCAATATCTGACTGTCCTGCTGGTGTTGCTGTTGGACTTGCGGCAAGTGTATATGTTTGGTTTGTAAATGCATTAACAATATCAATGTCATTTTGTATTAGTGCTTGTATTTCCGCACTATAAGCAGGATTAGCACCAGCAAATTCACTTTCAAGATAAGCAATGTTTATACCTGAAGGACTAAATGTGCCTGCAAAATATGCTTGTATCCATGTTTGCCATGCACTATTACCTTCTATTGCTGTATATGCAACTCTTAAATTTTCTATTGCATTAATTCTGTCTGTTGCAAGTGTATTACTATTTGCACTTGTTACAACATGTGGATCTATTGCTTGGAACAATCCACTTAACGCACTAATATTTGTGCTTGTGCTAACAGTTTGCGCAAGGTCTACAAATATACCATCTATTAATAAGCCTTCGCCTACATTACCTACAACAACTGGATTACCAACTGTACCAGTAACTACAATAGGATTATATTGCACTGTTGTAATAGTTTTACTAAATGTAATAGTTGTACCGTCCAATATAAGTGTACTGTTGTTTGCCGCTGTTGGACTATTATCAGTGCTTGGTACTTCTATTGTGTTAAATGTAGTAATTGTTTGTGTTTTATTAAATGTTATAGTATTGCCATCTAATATTAATGTTTGTCCACTTGGTACTTGTGGATATACTTGATTGCCTCGTACAAAAATATCGTCACTGGTAGTTGACAGTCCAGTATTGTCTATGTTTAGTTGTAATACTTTACCTTCATATCGTACTTTGTCGCCTTTATGGTATGCGACATTACTACTCCAATTTTTAATTGTAGCGTACTCTTCATTTACATCATAAACACCCTCTATGTCATCAATACTCTTAATTTTAAAATCAGCTTCTATAGGTAACGGAAGTCCAGCATTAGGTAAGAAGTTTGCAAAGGTTCTTTCTTGTTCCAAACTAGTATTATTACCAAATTGATAAGGTAATAATTCAAAAGGTTGATTTGAAATATCTCCAGTTACTAATTCACTACTGCCCTGATGGATGTCTATAACAAGATCAAACGAGTTGTCTGTTTTAAATTTTTGGTTAAGTTGTATAGCTTGTGGACTGCTTTTAATTTTTTCTATAGGTATTTGCATTTCTATAGGATTACGGCGTTGTGTATCTCCGTAATCACCTAATCGTATCATCCATTCTTCGTATACGCCATGATCTGCATTTGTACCAAATAAGTTTTTATTACGCATAAATGCATCTATTGCAGTATGTGTACCATTATAATTACGCTGTCCTTTTCCAAACTTGTAACTAGCATTGTCTTCTATAAATGTATTTTTTAAGTATGTAGGCTGAATGTAACCAGTATTAAAACGTGCAGTTTCTCTGGTTGCTTTGTTTAATGTTTTGCTTTCAGTATTAATATTATCACGTTCTACTTCTCGTGTGCTTGTTTCCAAGTTACCAATAATACCACTATTACGCACAAGATAACCAGGTGCTTCTATTTTACCATTCCAATTACGTGTGCGCTCGCCTTCTAGTTTTACACGAGTGTGACTTACTCCGTATTTGGGATCAAATATAATGTCATTAAATTGTGTTTCGTTGTTAAGTGTAATAACATGTTCATACTCACAAACATTTATATCAATACCATAAATTTTACGTGTAATGTCTTTTAACTCAATTGTAGTGTCTGTGTCATTACGCATAACTAATAACTGATCTGGCTTGATTTGTTTTAGTTTATTGTCTACTACATTTGCAGTGCCGTCATAGTTATAACCAATATAGTCTATAAAGCCTACTGGGCCTTGTTCAAAAGTCATTACATTATTAGGTACACCATTTGCAACAAACTCACTACCGTCTTTTTTCAGACTCCATTCTATTAAGGAAATAGCATCTGCTCTCCAACCCTGACGTACACGGAAGCCTAGGCTTTCATAATACTCAGCAAGTCCTATTGCAAAGTTATATAAGTCTTGACGTTTTGCAAAAGTATGTCCGTAACTGTATTGCTCTGTTGTGTTTTTAAAGTTTAAGAAACGTACAACACTACTATTGCCAATCTTTTCTGCTAAACTAGAACCGCCTGTGCTTGGTGGAATAATTTTAAATGTTCTGTCGTTTTGATTAAATCCTGTTACTGTAAAGCCAGCATCACTATGTGTAACTTTTATACCACTGTAAAACTGACTTATAAAAGGTGCGCCTTTAGTAAGCACAATGTTAAAGTCATTTTGTGGTACGCTTACACGACCTTTCTGATAACTACTATCTAGTGTTACATTAATAATATTTTTATCAGTGTAGCCACCAACATGTAACATTAGTTCTGCTTTTAAGTTTTTAAGATCTTGTTTTATATCTTCAGTACTAAAATTGTAGCTTTTTGCAGTGTTTATAATTATAGTTTGTAATCCCATGTAATTAGGTGTAACATTTTTTGTTAGCCCAATTGCTGTGGCACCAGCACTACCTGTTGCTCCGTCTATGCTTAGTGCAATATCATCTCCGTATACTGGACTAAATCCATTAACTGCAATACTTGCAACACCGCCTGCATTTACTAGTGTATTATAACTGGGTCTGCCTTTTGCAGTCATAGAACTTGAGGTAATTGTACTGTTATTGTATCCAGTACCTGCAGTTTTTATTCTTGCTTGTCTTACAATGTTACCTTCTGTTAATTGATTATGTAACGGAACATCTTGTAGGGTGTCTCTAATTCTAGCCTCACTGTTTACAATTTGGCTATACTTGTTTTTAAGCGTATCCATTCGTTGTAAAGACCCAATTTGCCAATACAATTCAAAAGCTCTATAAGGACGTAACTTAAGATAAAGTTCCATAATACTAAATTTATATTGACTTGTTTTTCTCCAACTATTTTCAACAGGTCCCCAGTCGTTAAATTCAAAATTACGACTAGCATCTATACTACTTGGAGTACCAACAACACCTGCTGTTACTGGATCGTTAAGTACACCGCCTGTTGTTACAAGTGTATTATTGTCCCAATCATATGCATGTCTACTATAGTCAATGTTAATTCTGGTTCCAATCCATCCTACTTTTAATGCATGTATTAATGCCGCACGTTTTGTAGGATCTGTCCAACTATAATTTGTGTCCCACGTACTTGGCTTTACACGATGTCCTAGTATTTCCCATGGATGTGTATGTGGCCTATCTGTTCCAAAAAAGTATGTGTATATTCCACGCCAGCCGCCAATATAAGGTGCAACTTTACTATAGTTCCAGGTAAATTTATCATTACTATCATAATAACTTGCATCATTAAACCCTGTTACATTATTTCTAGTTGCCCAGCGATTATACCAGTCATCTAACTTGTATCTATGCTCACTCCAATCAAAATTAGTTGGGTAATGTGGGTTAGGCATAAACGTGCTGATGTCAACACTTGACAATGCAACATTATCATTTGCAAGTCCTGCCACAATACGATTTTCCAAATCTAACAAACATGCTGTAACAACGTCAAAGTTAGGACTTTCTGTATCGTAAAATTCTGTATTTGCACAGGTATGATGACTACCATCATGTCCTATTAGCTCTCCATTTACAATTTCTACTTGTGTGCGTTTCCAAAAGCCCAATTTAATTGCACTATAAGGAATAAAACTGTTCTCTCCAACACCTTTGTAATATATTTCTATAGTTGCTGGATCATTATTACCATTACGTGTTAATGCTAGTGAAAGTGTAAGTTCGTTAACATTTATTTCATAGTCTAGTGATTCTTGCAGTAGCTTCCATACATATGTTGCACCATTAAATTGTTTTACATATACGTAAAAGTGATCTTGCATGTGATCAAACTTATTACGAGCCCTATCAAGTGTAAAAACTTTATCGTTAGTAGCAACATTAATAGTTTGTTTTCCAAAGTTATCGTAATAGGCCATATCACTGCGGTTATATTGGAATGTAGAATTTTTACCAATGTGTATTTGCCTTAATGCATCGTTAACAATTTCACGTACAGTGTATCCACTATTGTCTTGCCAAACTTGTGATACTTTGTTTTTAAAATAGTTTTTAAAGTTTTCGTAATCTATTGCTGTACGTTTTAGATTGTTTAGCGGATTAGTTTCCTGCTTGCTCATCATATAACTTAGTTTTGCAGGGCTAATATACTGTTGACGGAAAGTTCCGCCATAATTTGTAACACGTGCAGTTTTATGGAAGTTGTTTTCTCCAAAATATGCACCCTCAAAGCCAGGCATAGTTAATAACTGATTTTGGAAATGCTTAAACAAGTTACTAAAACTTGCATTTGTAAAAATTTCATTTGTAGGATTATATTTAAAATTAGGAGCAACATCATATACTACATCTGTTAGTTTATCATCTGTAATATATTCTACTTCGTAAACATCATTTTCTTCAGCAGGATCTACTATTACTACTTTGTTTGCCACTACATTAAAATGTACACCTTCGTCTAGCACATTTCCTTTGTGCTTGACAATTATACGCTTTTGGTTTTCGTTACTTAAATAAATTCTACCACTAATATTGTTATCTGTAGTGTTCTGATATCTTACTGTAGTATAAGGATAACTGCTATTAATAGTTAATGTAATTGTATTGCCAGCGGTAGCAACTACAATATCCGCATGTGCATTACCAAAAGGATCTCTAAACTCTATGTTGTTTGCGGCAAGATAAAAGTGTGTTTGTAAAGTATAAGCAGTATCTGTTTTAAACAATAACATTCCATTTGATTCACCGTCTTGGACATAATCGTATACATTTCTACTTGTAAACATGTATCCTGTTTCTAGTGCAGTGTTGTTAAATGTAATGTCATAATGCTTGGAATATTCCAAGTTTGTTGTTTTTAGATCAAATTCTACAGCTTCTCCAGCACTAGCAACATGTGTTTGTATAATAGGCACACGCTGATTTTCTCTAACTTGCGCCCAGCCGTTATGGTATATGCCAGTAATTCTGTCTTTCCAATAGTAATAACCTGCAATTTCTCTTGCACTTACTTCGCCTAAGTCTGTACTATATCTTTTACCTACAATAGGAGTATCAAAGTCTAGATCATTATTGTTATTGCTTTCTAAAAATCTAGGAGCAAAACCTAGTTCTGCATCAGTTACTCCAGCATCATTGTATACATAATTAAAAATATGATCGCCTTCATAATCTGTATCAGTATAATTTGCTAAATCCGTTGCACGGTCATCATATAGATTAAATTTAGGAGCATCTCCACGGAATATTTTTTGCTGTCCGTATTTCCATTGTGTGCCGTCCCACCATAATTCTATACCAGGATAACCTACACGTCCTGGAATATTATCTGGACCATGCTCTACTAATATTTTGTCGCCTATACTAAGGCTACTACTTGCTGTAGTTTGCGTAAGCACTATATTGCCATTTTGCTGTCCACTTACTGTGTAGATGCTGTTACTATAACTACCGCTGTCTAAAAATAAAACTAAGTCGTCATCTTCTAGTCCAATAAGCGCATTTACATAACTAGACTGACCAACAATTGCTGTCGCTGGATCAACACCAGTTATTATGTGTGTTACATTATCTATAAAGTTCCAACCACTATCATATAGTTCTATATTAGGGTCAAACTCAATAATAGGACGTTGCGCTCTGTATATACTGCGCTGATAATCTTCTAAAATGTCTTCATTATATGCAACTGTGTTACGTAAAGCGTATATACTAAACCACTGATTTGCTCTACACCATGGGTTCATATCTACGCTTGAACGATCCATTACTACATATTCTTTTGTAGGTAGTTTAAATTCACTATAGTCCCAGGGCTCACTGTCCCATGCATCAATATCCCAGTCACTTGGAATTCTAGGTGTATAATGTTGTAAATGCTTAAACTTTACAACATCATTTTCATCTACTGCTAATACAAGTTTTATATTTTCTGTGCCAACACCTTCTACAAAATATGTTCTGTCTACTGCATAGTTTCCACTAGTACTGCTAACGTTTGCACCACTGAAAATAACACGCATGCCGTTTAAAAATTCCAATGTTTTTCCGTTTGTTAACACTGGAGTTGTATAGTTACTCATTAAAGTAATATTGTCTATATCAATAGGATTACTTGCGGTTGGTGTGATTAAACAAGTAGGTATATTGTCCATCAACCAATAATAGTTTTTGTAGTTTATATACATGTCAATATTAATAGGCAAGTCCAGTGTATATCCTGGCTCGCTACCAATCTGGTCATGGTTGGTATTACTGCTTCCAAACTTTTTTAGTTGATTACCTATTGTTACATAAGTTAATGCTGTTGTTGTTTCTAGTCCGTTTTTAATACTAAAGCCTGGTGCAAGTTGATAATTTAATCTGCCACTGCGAGTTTCAGGAGCAAATAAATCTTGTTCGTTAATATAATCTTTACCAGTAATTCTACCATAAAAAGTATCAAGTGTTTCAGTGCTACCACTGCTAAACAATTGATCTAGCGTTGTTCGTAGGAATTTTTTATTGGTGTCTGTTTGTAATATAGCAGGTAATTGTTCTACTAAATCACGACGTCCAATATGTATTTTATCTTCATCAGCTTGTGTAAAGTTTTTTAGCTCTTTAGGATTAGCTTCAAACTTTTCACTTGCATTGGCGTTGTTAGAGTTATTATTACCTCCACCTTGACCGCCTTGATTTTGATTATGATATGACATTTACAGTCCTTACGCTATACTTGTTCTTAAATTGACACCTGTAAAGTTATTTACAATATCAATACTCGTTAAATTTACATCTGGAATGAATAGTTCATCACTGTTTGGTGTTACTTGGAATAGTGTACCAAATGCACTGTTTTGTTGTGTTGGTACAATAACAATACTACTAATAATACCTAAATTTTCATTATGTACATATGCGGCTAGCTCTGTAAAGTAAAATGTTTCTCCAAAGTCCCAGTTATCTACATTAAAAAATTCATCTATGCTTGTAAGTACACGGTTTTTAATTTCTGTATCAGTTAGTGTTGTGCCTTTAATTTTTACAACACGGAATTTTGCTTGTAGTTCTTCATCCGCGGCATCTCCAAACAATACTTTGTATCTAGCACTACGATATATAATGCTATCACTTATACTACGCTTGTTGTCTAGTGTTGCAAACTGTTCTTTAAGCTCATCACTAGTAGGTGTTTTAGGTTCTGTATCTTCTAACCTGTCTCTTGTAAGCCAGTTTCTATATAACAAGTCATATGTGTCTGTCAATACAAAAGTGTCAATAATATTACTAATACTTGGATCAATACGTTGTTCACTATTAGCAACCCGCTTCCATTGGAAACTTAAATCTTTACGCCCGCTTATGTTTCCGTTATTTGCAGTTTGATCTACAACTGTGTATTCAAAGCCTTCTTCAGTTGTTGTAGTAAGTGCAACTGTATCCACACCCACTAAATCTCTATAGGCAAGAGGGTTGTCTGGATATAAGTCATTGTTTAAATCACTTATAGTAGCAATAATTTTATGATCATCACTGTATCCATCTGGCTCTGCATAATACTTGTATGCATATAGTTTAACATCTTTACCTAAACTATACGGACTGTTGCCACTACGACTGTTTGTTTTAAATAATTTAATTTCGTCTCTTTCAGGTTTGTTTGTTTCCTGGTTAAATTTAATTTTATTGTTTTGATTATAAAAACGTACTGCTTTGTCACTGCCAAATACTATACGGAAACGTCTTGTAATCATTTCCCATTTGTCTGCTGTATAATTAACACGTACAATCCAACTATTATCTAAATTTTGGCTTGTGCTATTACCAGCATAAGTTGTATTCCAATTTACAGGATTGTTTGTGCTTTCTGGTGCAAGGTCATTACCTAAAATTACTCTCCACATACTTTGTTCGTTGTCAAAACGCAAACCAAAACTATTTTTAAGTGCAATCTGTGCTTTAGCTGCAGACTTTTCGCTTGTAGTAAATTTTGTATTATATGGTTGGAATATTGCTTTAATTCTTGCGTTGTTTGGTATAGGCTTACTTAATACAATAGCACCTTTACCTTTGCTGTCTCTACCTGTTGGACTACCTGTAATATCATCTATGCCTAGTCCTTCTTCGTTCATACTTACTACACGTGCCCATTCAGCCTCAGCACTTGTTGCAGTTGCTAACGCTACAGCATCTTGTCCACCGCCTCCGGTAATTTGTACAACCACTGGATTTGTATAACCAAGGCCACCATTAACTATTTGTACACTTGTTACAGTGCCACTATTAGCATCTATTTGTGCTTGTGCTTGTGCACCTGTACCAGTACCTAATATTGTTACAGTTGGTGTGCTTGTGTATCCTGTACCACCATTAGCAACAGTAAGTTGATCTCCCACATTACCTATGCTTCCGTCATTATAAGGACTTTCTATAAATTCTAAAATACTGCCTATTTTTACATCTTTTAGTGCATTACTGTTAGCAGGTCCTGTTCTTTCAATTACACCATTACGTGTAAAGTATCCGCTACTTTCATTTGTTGTTTTACTGACCTGATTCCAATTAAAACTAGCAGTATTGCTTGTAAACCCAATAGAAATAGGTGTAAAGTTTTCATAATAAAAGTTAATAGTTTCTGGATTTTGTATTAGCTCATTAATATAAGTATCGAATATTTGATCGTCTGTAAGTGTAGTAGGTAGTGAACAACTAATTCTATTCAAAACACCTTCGCTGTAAATATAACCATCTTCTGAAATCATGTTTACATTTTGATACTGTGCAGTTGGATCATTTATATCTATAAAACGGCTATGTCCGCTATGTGTACGGTTTACACTTTTAATTTTACGAACATTATTGCTTACTGTTAGTGGATAAATGCTGTAGTCTTCTGCTGTAACCATACGGTCTTGTGCCGCAAACACACGACCTGAATTTGTTTTTACACTCTGTACGCTTTCTCTCTGACTTGCATTTGCAACAGGCTCCATAAGTTGCGCACTAAACACTGCTTGATATTCGTTGCCATCACTTGCAGTGTAGCTGTAGTTAAATTGTATTGTACCAATGTCATCTGTGTTTAATGTATAACTTTCATTAAGACTTTCACGATACCAAATACGTAAAATACCACGTGGAATGTCTGCAAATACACCGTCTCCAAACTCTACACTAACGCTGTCGTTATCAAGTGTACGCTGTGCATACAATGAACGTACACGGTTTTGTATACTATTAAAGATAGCATTTACTCCAAAAGTTGTATCAACTTTTGTCCAGTTTTGTAAAACATCTCCAGCATTGTCTATGTTTTGCACCCATAAGTCCAGTTCGTTTATATTTGTACTTGGAACATTTAAACTTAAATTACTAATAGCACTGTCTGCTGTGTAATCACTAAACTTTAGCTGTCCTTGTTTAAAGCCCACAAAAAAACCAGTGTTGTTACTACCAAGACCTTGGTTATCATTACGATAAATTAGGTTAAAACTACTTCCTGGATTTGGAGACAGTTCCTCTAATACTTTATCTTCGCCTATATAATAGTTTACAACTTCAAAATCTTCTGCAACACCGTTTACTGTGCCTCTGAAAGGAAATGTTATTTTATCTTCACTAATACTTGTACCATATACTTCTGTTTTAATACCTGCAATATCTTGACTTGCTTTTGGTTTACCAAATTTATTTGTAGAATCAACTATTTCGTTTAACACTAGTAGGAAGTTTTGATAACTGTCAGGATCCTGGTCACTATTAAAATCTATTTCCTGATTTTTAAGACTCTCACCATTAATATCAAAAACATTCTGCGTTGTTTTAATAGAATTAATTTTTAATAATCCACGTGCTGGCAATGCACGTGTTGGTTTGTAGCCTAGAAAATCTGCAATACGCAATACGCTGGCACGGCGTTCTGCTGTACTTAAAAAGTTTTCTCTGCTTGCTAAATCTGTGCGGAATGCAATGTTGTGGCCCATAAATGCAATTAATTCTATCAGTGCTACAAATTCACTTGAACTAATCCAGTCATTAAAGTTTTCAGGATAATTATCTCTTAGATAATCCACCATTGCACTACGAATATTATCGTAGTCATAGGCTTTAAAGTTTGCTTGTTTAAAACTATCATATACAACTGTAAAGTCTTCAGCAGCAAACAAATTTCGTTGTCTAGTACTCTGTGCCATCTTTTTCCTCTTCTTCCGCAGTAAATTTTAAATATAATTCGTCAGGTGTACTATCTGGTTTATATGTTAAATTTAATATACATTCAATAGTATGCTGTCCAGTAGTAATGTTAAGAGTATTTAAAATCCATCTAGGATCATTTGCCACAACATCTCTTACATCATCTTCTACTGCATTTACTGTGCGATCATCTAGAGGTTCAAACACTAGGTCCTGGATAATACTACCAAATTCTGGCTCTCCAAGACGTTCTCCTTTACGTGTGTAAAAATGATTTAATAGATCACGTTTGGCTAATTCTATGTCTTTCAACGTAAAATTACCAAATCTTCTGTCTATTGTGCTATAACCTATAAACGTTGCCATAATACTATTTATTAGTTTAGTAAACTGGCGTTTTAATTGTAAGCAATTCCTCAGGCCAATCTAAAAATTCCTGCCATGCTGGGTCAGGAATTGTAATTCTATAGCATTTACTTTGATTATATATTTCTCGCCAACTAGGTGTGTATGGCTTTCGCACAGGATGTATATCTTGCCGACTGCCTTTTTTCCAATTGCAACTCTTACAAGCGGCTACAATATTATTCCAATTACCTCTACCACCAGCACTGCGTGGTACAACATGATCCCAAGTAAGTTCATGATGATAAAAACGTACATTACAGTATTGACATTGGTAATTGTCTCGTATAAACAAGTTTTTACGACTTAGTTTTGCGTTGGTTTTACGTTTATGGTATTGTTTTGCTACTACAATACTGGGTACTTCTAGTTGTAGATTAGGACTACGTACCATCCAATTGTCGTGTGTTTTATAGATATACACGCTATCTTTAAAGTATGCGCTGATGCTATCTCGCCAACTTAGTACACTGAGCGGGCTCAGTTCCATAGGCTGAAAATCAGCGTTCAAATATAAGGTAGACATCCAGTGGTTTTCCCTTTTGTGTTGCTACACAAATATTTATGTACAACTAATAGGACGTATTGGAACCTGTACCACCTGATACTGTTCCTGTGTTGGCATCAACTGTACTACCAACTTTTAACAATAGCTCTCTTTTACGTAATTCTGTCATACGTGGAAGAAATGCTCCTGTCTGTCTATAATATGCAAACTCAAGTTGCCTTACAATAGACTGGTCTGTTATATTGCCTGCTTTGTATATCCTACGAGCACGTGCAATACCTTTGTTGCGCATAAAACCTCTTGTGCGTTCTGTACTGTAATCTGCTAATTGTAGCACACGAGCTTCTAAACGTCGAGTGTCTGGTAGATCGTCTATTCCGTTATTAATTATATCTGCAACTAGAGTCCAGTTTTCACTTAAAACTGCATATTCTAAATCATAAACGCCTTCCATACCATTTAATCTTTTCCAACTACCTGTGTGATAGAACACACTAAACAATGCATCATATTGTGTTTGACTTACACTGCGCAACGGCAAACTACTTTGAAAAGATTTATCTTTTTTACGTAGTTGTTTAAGCCATTCACTGTATGCTTCTTGTTCTGTACATCCAAAAGGTTTTGTTACGTCTCCTGCACCATAACCAATATGTCCTTCATCATTAAACATGCTGAATCTTGTTTGTGCTAGCATTAATAAAATCATAGATTCACTAGCACTGCGTTGTGTTGTGTCCACTAGAAAATCCACAGCAAATTCGTCTTTTACAACAAAGTCACTCCAATTGGTTCTTAACCTAGGATCTGAAATATATTTAAGCATATCCACCTGCCAAATGTTTATCTATTGTAGGTTTTGCATAACCTGGTATACCAGCGTAAGAAAATCCACTTCCCCAGCCTGCGGGATTTGCACGTACATCAAAGTGTAAACTTTTATCGTTGTAAACACCAATACCTGTAATACCCTCTGCACTTGCTAGTGCAATTAAAGTCAAACGTTCTCGATCTGTAAAGTTTGAACCACTTATATCAACAGCATTAGCTTGCATGTGTTGACTTTTCCTTGCACCGCCTACTTTTTTGTTATATGCTGGACTTCTGTATCCACTAGTAATTGTAAGTGTTTGCCCAAACTTACGAGCAACATTACGTACTTTTTCTATAAGTGCAGGATTAACACGTCTATCTACACCATTACGCCATTCTAATAATCCACTAGGATCTGTTTCAGCAGCTTCAGCAAAGTTACCTAAATCATATGCTCCCACATTTTCTCCAGCAGTTGGGTTTTGTGGTTTACCTTCATAAAAGCTAACACTATTTCCTTGGTCTGTTACACCTGCTGTACTGCTTTGATTTACAACTTGTACATCTAAGTGTCCACTCCAGGGCTCATGTTCAGGTACACGTTTACTAATACTTTCTGTAACTTCTTCGTTACCAGTATGTTGTGTTATAATGGGTATAGTTGCGGCTAATGCAGGTGGACCGTTCATATCAATACGTGTTGCTGTTTCTCTATAACTGCCAGCAACTCTTAAATTTCCGTTACTTTCTGTTTCAATTTGTAAATTACTGTGAGCTTTAATATCAATAGTGCCAGTACTTGCATGCATTTTAATACCTGCCGCTCCTAGGCTTTTCATATTAAATCCCAGCTTTGACTCCATGTTTATCTCACCGCCTGCTTGTACATTAAAGTTTCCTTCAGTGCTATAGTTAATGCTTTTTTCACTATACACATCTAGATCCCCTTCGCGATTCATTTCTATCCATGTTTTACCACTTTGGCTGACTATGTAAATTAATCCATTTGTGTCGTCCATAAGTATTTGTCCAGCCTTGGCTGTACGTATCCTTATTAGTTCGAAACTCTGATCTTCAGGACTACCATCGTCCATTACCACTGCATGCCCTGAAGGTGTACTCATACCAAAAACACGGCTCATGTTTTCTCTGCGTGGGTTACTAAAGTTTAGTCCACGTATTCTGTCTAACTCAAGACCTTGTTCTTTTAAATTTGTTGCTTGTGGATGCTCTGGAGGATTATTAGGTACAGAGTCGTTATCTCGGTCTTTTGGTTTTTCTTCTACTAGAGTAAATTTATTATCTTTACTAAATCCAGCCTGTGGACCTGCTAAACTACCGTTACGTGATTCATCTGGTAGTGTACCTAATACAATTCCTTTATCACTATCGCCACTAAATGCAACAAGTACTTCTGTATCTAGATCTGGTGGTTGTCCCCACATACCATAACTACGCTGTCCGCCATTTGCAATAGGAGTTGTACCACCAAAAGGCGTCATAAATCTACACCAAACTGCACCAATATGTTCTTCTGGACTTAATACTTCTTCGCTAGGAGCAAGCCCATAAAACTTTGCAATGCTTACTTTTACTCGGCCCATTCCCCTTGGATCGGCAGTATCAATAATATGTCCTCTATAAACACCAGCAGGGATTTTAATGCTTTTGTTCATTACATTTTGATTATACGCATCACGAACTTTTTTGCTAAAATTATTTGTACTACTGTGCCTCATCTAAAATTTTCCTGGTTAGTTGCATTATCTACTCTGCCTACAAGCGATGCTTGCCCTCTACGAGTTACTGGCTGTGCTTCAAGTAATCTATTTAATACTGTTGGAGTATTAGTAAGTGGATCTCTGACTGCTTTTAAATATTGTTCAAAAGTTCCATTTTTGTATTGACTTATTACATGTTGTACTCTATATAAGCCACTTACACGATAATCATTGCGTGGTACTCTGCGCCCTGCGCTGTTTTCATCTATAGGCAAGTGCATATTTAAGAAGAATAGCGGACCGCCTTTTTCATAATCCACTAATTCAGGATCACTTTGTCTACGCAAAAAGGACACAGGTGCGCCCAACCAATATGGATCTCCTTTAATATGTAATTCTATAGTCATTAAGTCGCTACTGTTTTCTAAGTTTGCTTTTATAGCACCAAACTGAATAGTACCACCTTCTAAATCGTTTTCAGGACCATATATATCACTATCGTCAACAACGTCTGCGGCAAATCTTAGTCTTTGTACAACCTCTTGTTCTGCATTAGAAGCGGCTATAAAATCTCCTGTTGCTACACTGTCAAAAGTAGCATCTGGTTTTACACGATTTTTACTTCGTTCTGCAAACTTTTCTAATAGCTCTTCTAATTCGCTACGTTGTGCTTCAATATTAGTTTGTAATTCTTGTACTGCTGCTTCGTCAGGTGGATCTAGTTGTTTAATATTGCCTTCTTTGTCTTTGCTTGCATTAATAATTTTTTCTCGTTCTCTAACTAATTTACTCATGCGCTTTTTTACTTCTTGCATTTGTGTTTCAATTGTTGTAGCACTTTTTCCTGCTGTACTGCTTATTGGGTTACTGTCACCAGTCATACCTTGTCCTAAAACACTCATTACATAATATGCCCTGTTGAATTTAATATCAAAATTTAAAACTTCTGTGTTAAGTCCAGTAAAAATATAATCATATCTTTTACGTAATAAATTTTCCTGAATTATATTTGATAATCTTTTGTTTTGTATTGTAGGTTCTGTAATTCCACTGTTGTACTGAATACTATCTATAGGAGTATCCACAACAATATGCTTTTTTAATTTATAAACAATATTTTTTACATAATCGCCTCGTAAGGGATCATATTGTCCGTACTCTATGTGTCCTAATACTTTATGAAATACAGGAAGTTCTGCGATTGTTTGATTTGCAGCTTCTGCTGGAGTAGGCTTCATTGTGCCTCCACTTGCAATTTGTATACTTTTATACTCAGCTGTTGATTGTAATATTAATCCAAAGATCGTAGTAAAGTTACTACCATTTGGAATGTTGAAAGCTATTTTGTCACCTACCCTACTTGGTCCAAGTGTTTTTAATCCAGTATCACTTTGTTGTATTTTCCATTTAAGCCATTCTGTTGTGCCAGTTTCCCTATCAAATTCAATTTCATATGTATCAGCAAACGCTTGATTAGGATTGGCATCTAGTTCTAACTGCAACATTCTTCTGTGTTTTTTAATAAACTCTGCTACAAACTCACCTACTGTTGAACACTCTAATGTAATCTGACTACGGATAACATTTTCTAAATAGTTGTAAGCCATTGCGGCTTCTTCTGTAGCTGTAATATTATACTGACTTCCGTCTCCTGTGACTTGCATCTCAACATTCTGAAAAAATATTCTGTAGTAAAAAGTCTGTGGAAGTTTAACAGCTCTACCTGAACTATCCCTGCCTCTAAAGTCTACTACCATTATATAACGTGCTTGCATAGGTGCTTCTATTCCTAGATTAACAAATGCGCTACTTGCAAGTGCATTTAAAAATGTAGCACCATTGGGTTCTGCAACTTGAATTGTAAATTTATTACTAAATGATTCTCTAACTTGGCTGTGTCCTAAAACAAAAGTTTGCTCCATATTTGTAATATTGTATCTGCTTTCCTGGCTGTTATCACATAACAATACTGTTCTACCGTCTGCAATAGCAACTTCTAAATCATTAACATCTTTAGGATGGCACTGATGTATTTGTATATTATAAGAATATATGTCAAAATTATTTAAAGGATTATTTAAATAAATGCTTAGGGGATTGTTTTGCGGGTCGCTACTGTAAACACGAGTGGTATCAGAACCATTGTTGATTTTGCTTTCACCATTTTCGTTGTACAATCCGCTAACGTTATTGATTTCTTCTGCCACTTTATACTCCTATAGAGCTAGCATTATTTGGAACACGAATAGTTAATCCAGGAACAAAATCGTAAATTGGATCTAGTATTTTGTTTCTATTATATAGTGTAAACACCCACCATAATTTACTATTGCTATAAAGATCCTGCGCAAGTAAATCAGGTCTATGTTCGTATTTGCTTGTTAGTGTGAATTCATATGTGTTGTCGTATTCTACTACTACAGCAGGTTCATAGATATCCAGATATTTTTTACCTATTGCTGTATTTCTATAGTTACTATTAGAATCGTATTTTTGCATGCTTTCATATGCCATTAAATAAATCCTCTACTATAAAGTTCACCACTTGCAAATCCATTTAAACTAAATGTACTTCTAGTTTTACTAGGACTATAATGTACAGCTAAATCTATTGCAATTGTCATCATTGCTGGAACACGATTTTCTCCACTACTGTCTAAAATATAATCTATATCATCAGGGTAAGTTGTACTTACACCCTGAACTAATACTGGAACTCTACTAAAGTTGACTGGACCATATGCACTAAACTCTAGTACAGGCGGTGGTGTTCCTCGCTGTGGATCTTCTTGTCCAAAATTCATTTTTGTTACTACACGGAAAAAATGTAGTGCGCCTAATAGATAATCAACATCTTCTGTTGACTGTTGAATAAAATTTGCAGTAACTTGTAACATAGGTGCCTGGCTATGACTAAAAGCCATGGGCTGATAATTTGTATGTGTTAAATCATATTTGTTATATCCAACCTGTGTTTGTGTTGTTATAACAGGAGTATAAGGAAATATTATACCGCCTTTTGTTCCTAGTACTGAAGCAGGACCATTTAGAGCTTCACTATATCCTGCTTTACATAAAAGTTTTGCTCTGGTGTCAGCCATTGTTTCTTCCTAATTTTTTATCCATAATTGTCATTACATCTTTGTCAAAACTGCCAAACAAATCATTTATAAATGCTTGTGCTTGTTGATCATTTAGTGTAGCATATTGTTTACGTAATTCTGTAGCACTAGTTGCTGGTTGGCCTAATACTTTAAATTTTTGTGTAGGCACAACTTCCAAGTAACCGTGCTTGTCAAATGTTTCTTTATTATTTGTATTGTGTTGATAATATGTAGGCTCTCCGTTTTTCTTTAGTCCTACCTTAAAGCGTGGATTACCTTCATCCATGTCTTTTTTGCCTACGCCAAAAACTGCTGCTGTATTGCTTACATCTAGTTTGTCAAATATTTCATTTGGCACATATGGTTGCTTCGTAAACACAATACTGCTTGCTGGAACACCAGTAAGCATCATCATACGTTTTTTATCATCAAAACTAAAGGGCGAACCATCTTCTTGTTTGTCGCTTGTAGCAATAAAAACTGCGTCATATTTGCTAGCTAAATAGTCGTATACGAACTTGTGGCCCTTGTGAAAAGGGTGAAAACGACCAGGATAGATAGCAATAGTGCGATTAGCAACAGCTTCAGCTAAATTTACAATCTCAGTTATCAACATATTAACATCTCCACAACTATTTATACACTTGAAATAGTGTTGTTTTTCTGGTTGACACAGGGCAATAATATTGCTATAATTGTGGAACATAAGGAATGATCTATGCCAAAAAGACAAAATTATTTAAATAATAAAGAATTATTAAAAGAAATACACAAAAGTAAGTTAAGTTTTTGTTATATTGAAGACAAACAATACTATCTAATAGACGGCATTATTCACAGCATGGACGATTTAACGGACCAAGTTATTGCAGATGCAAAACAAACACGTGCAGATCGCATTGCTAATGAACGACATGCAACAGATTTAGTATTATGGGAAAATACACCAGGTAGGAAAGCAAAAGACAAACCACGTTTGATCACATACAAATTTGATGGTAGTGAAATACCATTGGAAGATATTGTGATCCGTAAAATGACTTTCGAACATGTTCCAGAAGAGCCTGGCAGAAAGAACAAGCCCAAAACAGTAGCAGACAGACACGCAAAATGTAACTTCCCCCCGTTTATCCATATTGCATGGAGAAACAACAAATGGGACGAAGTTGTACGTAGTCACTGGACTGGGGACTTGACAAATGGACAATTTAGTGTTAAAAAGGGTAAGATTACTGAAAAGTTAGCAAGCATGATGATTATGCTATGCCAGCGTTACAGTATGCGAAGTAACTGGCGAGGCTATACGTATGTAGATGAAATGCGTAGCCATGCGTTGGTTCAACTATCGCAGATAGGTTTGTATTTTGACGAAAGTAAATCTGCAAATCCTTTTGCATATTACACAGCGGCTATTACAAATAGCTTTACGAGAGTCTTGAACTTGGAGAAACGAAACCAGAACTTGCGTGATGACTTGCTACAGGAAGCAGGACAAACGCCTAGCTTTACTCGTCAAATAGATGACGAAACTGCACAACGCAAAGCAAGGGAAGAGAAACAATCCGAATATCATGACAAAATGGAACAAGATATGAAAGACGCAGGATACAATATTATACCATGAGTCAATTTTTTAATAAAGTTGCATGCTTTACAGATATACACTTTGGTAATAAAAACAATAGTCGTATGCACAATGATGATTGTGAACGGTTTATCTATTGGTTTATTGATAAAGCCAAAGCTGAAGGATGTGAAACATGTATTTTCCTTGGTGATTGGCACCACCATCGCAGTAGTGTAAACGTAAGCACACTAAATTATACAGTGCCAAACATTAAAAGGCTAAGCGAAGCATTTGAAAATGTGTATATGATCATGGGAAATCATGACTTATACTACAGAGAAAAGCGTGAAATCCACAGTATTCCTTATGCAGGATTACACGAAAATGTACACTTAATCAATGATAAAATGATGGAAAGTGGAGGCGTTACACTTGTGCCTTGGCTGGTAGAAGATGAATGGAAAAAGATGGCAAAGCTGAAAAGCCGCTATGTTTTTGGACATTTTGAGCTACCGCATTTTAAAATGAACGCAATGGTTACTATGCCAGATCATGGCGGATTAACTGCTGGAGACTTTAAGAAACCAGAATATGTGTTTAGTGGACATTTCCACAAACGACAAAACAACAACAATATCCATTACTTGGGTAGTCCTTTCCCACACAATTATGCAGATGCATGGGACGATGATCGAGGTATGATGATATTGGAATGGGACGGAGAGCCACAATATATTGACTGGCCTGACGGTCCAAAGTACAGGACACTGCCACTAAGTAAACTTATTGACACTCCTGACAAGTATTTGAGCGAAAATACTTATTGTAGGGTTACATTAGATGTACCCATTAGTTATGAGGAGGCAAACTTTATAAAGGAAACTTTTGCCAAACAATATAAACTACGAGAGATTGCACTTATGCCTGCTAAAAAAGAAGAGCATGCAACAGATTGGAAAACTGACAATGAAATAGAGGTTGAAAATGTGGACCAAATAGTGTATAATCAATTAAAGGCTGTTGATAGTGACATGATTAACAGCAAAATGCTAATGGATATCTATGCGAACCTATGATTAATATTAACAACGTAACCATAAAAAACTTTATGAGTGTGGGTAACGTAACGCAAGCCGTGCGTTTTACTGATGCAGGACTTACACTTGTACTAGGAAACAATGTAGATTTGGGCGGAGACGGTAGCCGTAATGGTACTGGCAAAACTACAATAATTAATGCACTTAGCTATGCACTGTATGGCAATGCACTAACAAATATCCGCAAGGATAACTTAATAAACAAAACCAACAACAAAGGTATGTTGGTTACAGTTGACTTTGAAGTTAACGGAATAGAGTACAGAATTGAAAGAGGACGTAAACCTAACATTTTTAAATTTATGGTAAACAATAATGAAATGTTGGAAGACGGTACTGATGAAGGACAAGGCGAAGGACGCCTTACTCAGCAGGAAATAGAACGCCTGTTGGGTATGAGCCACGTTATGTTTAAACATATTATGGCACTGAACACTTACACAGAACCGTTCCTTAGTATGCGAGCAAATGATCAACGTGATATTATTGAGCAATTGCTGGGTATCACAATGCTTAGTGAAAAAGCAAACGTACTTAAAGAACAAATGAAAGACACAAAAGATGCAATAAAAGAAGAAGAATATCGCATCAAGGGTGTAGAAGAAGCAAATTCAACAATTGCAAAAAGTATTAAAGACTTAGAACGCAGACGTAAAGTTTGGGAAGATAAAAAATCTGCAGACATTGTAGCGTTCGATGAAGCAATTTGTGAACTAGAACATTTAGATATCGAAGCTGAACTATCTACACATGGAGACTTGGCAGTATTCCATGTAAACTTACAACGTAGAACACAGCTAGAAGATAACATTAGTACTATCCGAAAGGATAATGTAAAACAAGACAAGCTAGTCGAGAAGCTAGGAAAAGAAATCGCATTATTAGTTGATAACAAGTGTCATGCTTGTGGTCAGGATATACATGACGATAAGCAAGAAGAAATTCTCAAAACAAAACAAGATTTAAAAGCAGATGCTGAAACAACACTGCAAGAAAATCTTACACAGCTACAAGAGCATGAAATAAATTTGGATGCACTTGGAGACTTAGGCACAGCACCAGTAACTTTTTACGAAAATGTGAGCGATGCGCACGATCACAGAAACAAAGTGGTGCAATTAAAAACACAATTGGAAACTAAAGAGGCTGAACAGGACCCTTACACAGATCAAATAGAGGCATTACAAAACGAAGGTATTCAGGAGATCAGTTGGGAAAATATGAATCAGCTAAATCTTCTACGTGAACACCAGGATTTTCTTATGAAACTGCTAACTAATAAAGACAGCTTTATTAGAAAGCGAATTATAGAACAAAACTTATCATACTTAAATACACGACTAGGCTATTACTTAACTAAACTAGGCTTACCACATGAAGTACAATTCCAACCCGACTTGACTGTTGAAATCACAGAGCTGGGTAGGGAACTAGACTTTGACAACTTATCTCGCGGCGAACGTAACAGGCTTATCCTTGGCTTATCTTGGTCCTTTAGAGATGTGTTCGAAAGCATGAACACTCCTATAAACTTTTTGGCAATAGATGAATTAGTAGACTCAGGCATGGATAGCAACGGTGTAGAATCATCGTTGAGCGTACTAAAGAAAATGGTACGTGAAAGAGATAAAAACATTTTCTTAATTAGTCACAGAGACGAACTTGTAGGACGAGTTAGTCATACTCTGCAAGTACTAAAAGAGAATGGTTTTACTACGTTTAACGCAGATACAGATTATGTCGAAGAATAAAAATGAACGTGTAACAATCACATTGACAGATCCTGATACGGGTGTTACATTAAAAGTACCCGAATCTAAAGTAACTAATTGGGACGGCTATGACGTCTCTGTTAAAAATGATAGTTACAAATGGATTGTGGATAGTGGAATAATTGATTCAAGCGATTTAACTTCAATATATGAAAGACCAAGCGACAAAACTATTAGGCAAAGATACACAGGCCATAGAAAAATAGATAATATCAGCAATATTGGTATACATACATTGGAGAAAATGAGCAAACGTGGCAAAAAGTGATTGGACTTATAACGGAATAAAAGTTGAAGAACTTCCGGAAACTTGTGTAGGATTTGTCTACATAATTACCAATCTGACGAATGATAGAAAATATATAGGCAAAAAATTAGCAAGATTTAAAGTTACAAAAAAACCTCTAAAAGGCAAAAAGAACAAAAGACGAAGCACTAAAGAAAGTGATTGGCGCACC